>FUFK010040098.1_pt1 | contig 46093 bp, 52 predicted proteins | sample 1021851 | NCBI WGS metagenome assembly FUFK01 (sample SAMEA51879418, study PRJEB19060) | metagenome
TAATTTAGAAGAAACATTTTGTGCTCTTGTTGTTGTTGTAGAATTTGCCATATCAATTCTCCTTTCTTTGTTAGTTTTGATTGACGCATTCAACTATTCATATCCAGATTTCACCTACAACATATGCACCATACCAAGGAACGACTATGGCCTGTCAAAAAAAATATTTGCAACAAACCAAGGAGTAGGGGGATTTCCCCCAGAAATCCATATCTTTTTGACTCCCACAAGAGGCAAAAAGATTGACCTATGACTATGGGATTGTTAGTAAATATTTATTTTGATGCAATGTTGTAGGTGAAATCTGGCATATGACATAGTAGAATCGGCAATCCAAACTACCCAAAGAGAGGGGAATAGATATGCAAATACTACAATAACAACAGGAGTGCAAAATGTTTCTTCTAAATTAGGAGCAACAGTATCATTTAGTATATTGTCAAAGGGTTCACAGAGTAGATGGAATGACGATATGTGTAACCTATTTCAGATGGTATGTTGTTACTGATGAAAGTTACGCTCATTACTTGTGGTTATTGATAAATGTATGGGAAACTTAAATTCTCTACATTTGCAAAGAGTTCAAAATTATCTTAACAGTTTGGAGAACACCCAAATGGAGCGATAATTTTTGTATGGAGGTGTAAAGATACAACGTTTTAATGTGGTCAAGCGAAGGAGTAAAATATGGAATGATTGATTGAGTTATATGTACATTTGTTTTTGTCGGAGATTTTATTGGTTTGGGTGGACAATCTGAATGTGGTGAAATTAGTAGATGATGTTTCATCTTGAGGGAAGAAGGAAACAAGTGAAAACTGATTCACTCAACCCATTTAGTACTAATCATAAAACTGTGTATCCTCATTTGGTACAGATTTTTTTAGATTCAGAATAAACAAAGAGTGCGAAGCACACCGATAGTTAGTATGTTGACTTTTTTAACAGTTGCTGATATATGAAGATTATGTCCGTTGCAATAAAAGAAAGCAATCAAATTACTCCCAAAGCAAAGAAGTTAGTTGATACTCTCGTAGCTACGGGATGTACAATAACTGAAGCGTCAAAACTCGCAGGATATAAAGGAAACTCATCAAGAGTAAGTGCAAGTCGTATGCTACGAAATCCAAAGGTACAGCAGTATATGTTTGAACAGATACAACATAACTTGGGGATGAGTGCAGTTAAAGCGCAATCAAGGTTGCTTGACTTATGTTCTGGTGCGAAGTCAGAGTATGTACAACTTGAAGCCAGTAAGGATATACTTGATAGGGCAGGATTCAAAGCACCAGATAAACATCAACATATGGTCAAAGGTGATTTCTCAATCAATATTGACCTCAAGTGATATCAAGGACTGTTTTTTTGCACATCCACCTGTGTAAGCAGGTGGGGTCTAAAAAATACCCTTGCATCTTATAGAGAAGTCCTACTCACTCGTTAGAGTCGTTTAAGGTTCGTTGCTTGTAATTTTTTTTTTTTTCTGTTAAGGTTCGGTTATGGTTACTTACATAATTGTATCAATGATCTTGTACGTGGTATTCTAATGGCTAAATCACCGGCGTGGCAAAGAAAGGCAGGAAAGAATCCTAAAGGAGGATTAAATGCAAAAGGTCGTGCATCTTATAAAAGACAAACAGGTGGTACATTAAAAGCACCGGTCAAGTCTGGAGATAATCCTAGACGGGCATCTTTTTTAGCACGGATGGGAAATATGCCGGGGCCTGAACGAGATAGCAAAGGTAGACCAACTCGTTTACTTTTGTCATTAAGAGCGTGGGGTGCCTCAAGTAAAGCTGATGCAAGACGTAAAGCCAAAGCAATGTCAATACGATTAAAAAATAAAAAAAAGAAAGGAAAGAAATAATGCCCGGATATAAAATGCCAAAACCAATGAAAACTAAAAAGAAGAAGAAGAAGTAATGAAAGGCGTTCCTCATTACGATAAAGATGGTAAAGAACACAAAGGCGGAACTCATAAAATGCCTGATGGTTCTTTACACTCTGGCAAGACACATACATCTTCTAGTAAAAAATTATTTCACTTTAAAGACTTGTCAGCCAAAGTAAAAAGAAAAGTGCTTATGTTGACAAAAAAGAAAAAGCAAGGATAATAACATTATGGCTTATACAGGAACATACGAACAAGAATTACGAAAAAATCCTACTGACTATAAACTTCGTGCAATGGGAAAACGAAAGTATGAACTTAGAAGACGTGAAGATGGTAAAGTAACTATTTCTACTAAAGGCGAACCAAAGAAACGTGAAGATTTTAGATCAGATAAGAATGCTATTGAATCAGAAAGAAAAAGTAGAAAACGAACAAAAAGTATTTTTGATGCTGTTAAAAAAGTAAAAGAGGAACAAAAATCAAAAGAACAAAAAGGATCGCCATCTAAACAAAAAGAAGTTAAAACAAGTAAAGATGATGTTCGTAAAACAGATAACGAAGGGGAAAGAAAAAGAAAAATAGAATCACAAAATAAACAAAGAAAAGATGTAAGTATTCCTAGTCAAGCACTTGAAAATTTAGCAACAGGAACAGCGGCATTTAGTTTATTAGCAGGAGGATATGGATTAAAAAAATTAAAAGAAGCAAAGAATAGACAAAAGTTACAAACGGCTGTGAACAAAATAAAGGATTTACCAAAAGATCAACAAAAAGAAGTAGGAAAAAGAATTGGTAAAAAAATGGCAGAAAAAATGAAAAATGCCAAACCTTCTCTTAAACAAAAAATTAAAACCCAACTTGCAAAATTAAAACAAAAACTTGCCTCTGGATTAAAAAGCAAACTTACAGCAAAAACAGGTGGCTCAAGAACAGGAGCACCTGCAGGAATGGGAGTAGGTGGCACACCTTTTGGTGGTAAGGATTTTGATGGCAGACGGAAAAAAACAATCTTCTAAAAAATATCCACAGAAAAATTATTATGTTCTTTGGAATATATATCATACACTTTTAGCTTTATTTTTAGGATTAATTGTTATAATAGAATTAATTGAACTAGTGAGGTATTGGTGAATAAAAAATTAGAAAAAAATAAAAAAGTTGCCCAAAGTATGGAAACGTCAAGACTTGCAGAACTTCAACGTCATAGAGAAAAACAAATAAAAGATTACGCAGAATTTAAAATGATAAAAGGTCATTCTAAAGAAAAAGCATATGCAATGGCAAAACAACATATATTAAATAGTAATGAGTAGAAATTATAGACACGAGTATGATTCTTTCCAATCATCTTCTTCGTCAAAAAAAGATCGTGTAAAAAGAAATAGAGCACGACGACGTGCTCTTAAACTTGGTATCGTACAAAAAGGTGACAATAAACATATTCATCATATAGATGGTAACCCACAAAATAATGCACTAAGTAATTTACGAGTGGTAACAGCATCATATAACACAGCAAAAAAATGAGTACAGCAAAGAAAAAAAATCCTTCATTATGGAAACGTATTGTAGCTAGAATAAAAGCACAAGCATCACACGGAACTGCGGCAGGTCAATGGTCAGGAAGAAAAGCCCAAGCCGCCGTCAAAGCATATAAAAAAGCAGGAGGTGGATATAGTGGTGCTAAAAAGAAATCTAACTCATTATCTAAATGGTCAAAACAAAAATGGCGTACAAAGTCAGGAAAAAAATCTTCAGAAACAGGAGAACGTTATTTACCAGAAAAAGCCATTAAAAAATTATCATCAAAAGAATATGCGAGAACTACGGCTAAGAAAAGAAAAGATAAAGCGAGTGGAAAACAATTTAGTAAACAACCAAAATCTATTGCAAGAAAAGTAAGGAGATATAGAAAAGTATGACAATATTTACTAAATATTCTATTAGAGAAATAGATACACTACGTACTGTTGTTAAATCACAACATATGAAACATTACCCAAAAGAGTTTGTTAATAACCACGAAGCTGATAGAATTATAGAATCTCTATCGGAAGAAGCTAGAGAAAAACTATATGAACTAGCGGTTAATTATGGCATCACTAAATTATAAACCTGATGGACAGGTACTAAAAGAATTCTTAAAAAATGATACTTTCTTCAGAGGAATACGTGGCCCTGTAGGAAGTGGTAAATCTGTTGCCTGTTGTATTGAAATAATAAAACGAGCAATCTCACAAAAACCAAATGAAGATGGAATACGTAAAACCCGTTGGGCAGTTATTCGTAACACAAATCCACAGCTTAAAACAACCACAATCAAGACTTGGCTAGATTGGTTTCCCGAAGAAGATTGGGGTGGTTTTACTTGGAGTGTACCTTACACACACAAACTTAAAAAGGGAGATATTGACTGTGAGGTAATCTTTTTGGCTCTTGATAGACCAGAAGATGTAAAGAAACTGTTATCTCTTGAATTAACGGGGGTATGGATAAATGAGGCACGAGAGATTCCTAAAAGTATTGTTGATGCTTGTTCTATGCGTGTTGGTCGTTTTCCATCTATGCGTGATGGTGGCCCAACATGGTATGGTGTTGTTTGCGATACCAACCCACCAGATACCGATCATTGGTGGGCAATAATGGCAGGTGAAACTATTATACCTGACTATATTAGTAAACAAGAAGCAAAGATGCTGATTAAACCAGATAACTGGAAATTTTTTAATCAACCACCTGCTATGGAGGAAGTTAAAGATAAAAACAATCAGGTGGTTGAATATAAAAATTATAATCAATCTGAAAATCAAAACAACCTTACACAGAATTATTATAGAAATATTATTAGAGGTAAAACAAAATCGTGGATAGATGTATATGTATTAAATAAACTTGGACAGGTAGAAGATGGCAAACCTGTTTATGAAGCATTTAGACAAGATGTACACGTAGCTAAAGGTGAATTAGCTATTGCCGAATCATTACCAATCTATATGGGTATTGATTTTGGATTAACTCCTGCCTGTGTATTTGCACAAAAAATAAGAACAAGATGGATAGTATTAGAAGAACTTGTAGCTGAAGATATGGGTATAGTAAAGTTTTCTGACTTAATGAAACAATCTATGGCAAAGTATCACCCTAGACCATTTTATATATTTGGCGATCCTGCCGGTGATCATAGAGTGCAAACAGATGAAAACACACCTTTTCAAATATTAAGAGGTAAAGGTATAACTGCCCGACCCGCACCTAGTAATGATGTAACACTTCGGTTAGAAAGTGTAAATGCTACACTAACAAGAATGGTAGATGGTGAATCTGGTATTCTTATAGATAAAAGTTGTATTAATTTAATTAGAGGATTTGCAGGTGGTTATCACTATAGACGACTACAAGTATCAGGGGAACGCTATGATGAACGCCCAAATAAAAATAGATTTTCACACATTCATGATGCACTTCAATATTTATTATTGGGTGCAGGTGAGGGTAGGTCGTTGACGATTGGAACGAAATATAGTAAACCTATAATAGCGAAACGTAATTTTGATGTTTTTAGTGGTCAAGCTAAAAACATTTATGAAAGAAGGAGGTAAACTATGTGCGGAGGCGGAGGCGGATATACACCACCACCACCACCACCACCTAGCCCTTATGAAAAAACATTACGCCAACAAAGAGCAGAAGCTAGGCGTAATGAGTTAGCTGAAAAGGCAAAACAGAAAGATGAAGCGTATCAAGAAAGTGTTGCCGATTTATCAGGAAAAAGAGGTAGACGTTCTCTACTTTCTGGTAGAAAAAGCGGACAAGGGTTTTTGGTTAGTGGGGATATACAAACTAGACAAACTCTAGGAGTATAATGGTTGTAGATGTTAAACCACAAACTACTATTGATTTATCTGAATCAAAGGTAAATCAACTATTAGCACGTTATCGTAAAGCGAAAGCTATCAAAGATCAATGGACACCTATCTTTGAAGATTGCTATGAATATGCATTACCTCAACGTGAATCGTTTTATTCTGAAAGCATAGCAAAAAGAAGAAGTGAATCTATATTTGATGAAACTGCCGTAGTAGGTGTACAAGAATTTGCTTCACGATTACAAGCAGGTATAGTTCCTAACTATGCAAGGTGGGCTGATTTAACATCTGGCACAGAAATACCAAAAGATCAACAAAAAGCTGTAAATGAAAACCTTGACCAAGTTACAGAATATATATTTGAAATATTACAAAACTCTAATTTTTCTCAAGAAGTACACGAAACATTTTTAGATTGTGCTGTAGGAACAGGAGTATTGCTTGTAGAAGAAGGTGATGCTGTACAACCTGTACGCTTTCGCTCTATTCCTTTACCACAAGTATTATTAGATTCTGGATATGATGATAAGATAGATCACGTATTTAGAGAACGATATATAAAATTTAAACAAATAACTGTTGCCTATCCAAAAGCTACAATACCAGAACGTATGATGGAAGAAATGAGTAAGAATCCTGATAAAGATTGTAAGGTTATAGAAGTTATATATAGAAATTATGAAAATACAAAAGAAGAAGAATACAAATATTGTGTAATATCAGAAATGTATCAAGCAGAATTATTTAACGATACATTTAAAGGTATAGGTTCTAATCCTTTTATTATATACAGATGGAGTAAATGTGCAGGAGAAGTGTATGGTAGAGGCCCACTTCAATTAGCTTTACCTGCAATTAAAACTGCAAATCTAGTTATAGAATTAATATTAGAAAATGCCCAAATGGCAATATCGGGAATGTATCAAGTTGAAGATGATGGTGTTATTAATGTAGATAATATACAATTAATTCCCGGAACAATCATACCAAAAGCTGTAGGCAGTAGCGGTCTGACACCTGTCGCACCTGCGGGTAACTTTCAAGTATCTGATTTAGTTATAAGAGATATGCGACAAAATATTAAAAAAGCCTTATATAATGATATGTTAGGCAACCCAAACGAGAAAACTCCAATGTCAGCAACAGAAGTAGCAGAACGTATGGCAGATTTATCTCGTCAAATAGGTGCGGCATTTGGTCGTTTACAAGCTGAACTTGTTAATCCTGTACTACAAAGAGTAATATATATTTTAAAAAAACAAGGAAGAATAAATATACCTACTGTTAATGGCAGAGAAATTAAAATACGTTCTTCTTCGCCACTCGCACAGGCACAGCAACAACAAGATGTAGCAACAATAGATCGTTTTGTTGCAATGTTGCAAGGCAGAGTAGGGCCACAGATTACAAACCTATTAATTAAACAACAAGATATGGCTAAATTTATAGCCAAAAAATTAGGTGTTCCAGAAGAATTAATACGTTCTGATGAGGAAATGATACAAGCAGGGCAACAATTACAACAGATGGGTGCTAATATGCAAGAACAAGGTATTGATCCAAAACAAGCATCAGATGTTGCAAAATCATTTACAGGGTGATATAAAAGTAGAATGAAAACTACAAAGCCCAATCGTATAATTGGTTTGGACAACTTTGAAAGAAATCCCCAAGAAGAACAACAAATCAATACGTTATTTGAAAGTGTGTTTAAAAGAGAAGATGCACAAGCTATTTTGTCTTATTTACGTCAAATAACTATTGAATCTGTAGCGGGGTCAGAAATATCTGATGCTTCTCTACGTCATCTTGAAGGACAGCGATATATTGTTGGACTAATGCAAAGACGATTTAATAAAGGGCGAAGTCAACGTATAATAAAGGAGAAACAAGATGTCAGATAATGCTGAAGAAAATCAAGAACCTGTACCTGAAAACATTACACAAGACCCTCAACCAGAACCACAACCTATAGAGGCAGATGTTCCACGTGAAACAATTTCAAAAGAAAGGCCAGAGAATGTGCCTGAAAAATTTTGGAATGCAGAAACAGGAGAGATACGCACAGATGAATTATTAAAATCAAATGAGCATTTAGAGAAGTTTGTTGGAGGAAAAAAAGACGAACTACGTGATGAAATTATTAATGAATTATCGGAAGAAGCAGAATCAGAAGTACCTGAAGAATATGCTTTACCTGCACTTCCAGAAACTATTACAGAACAAGATGTGGTTGAAAATCCATTGTTTGATTGGTGGAAAGATCATTGTGTAAATAATGCGTATAACCAAGAAATGTTTGAAGATGGTATAAATAAATTCATTACTGCACAAAATCATTATCAACCAAATTTAGATGATGAAGTAAGTAAACTAGGTGAAAATGCACAACTGCGTATAGATGCAGTAGATGCTTTTGCACAAAGTCATTTTGGTGCTGATGATTATGAATATTTACAAACAACATTAGGACAATCTGCAAGAGGTATTGAAATATTAGAAAGAGTTATGGATATGCAAAAACAAAATATTTCAAGACAACAATCAGAACCAATGAATAAATTATCATTAGAAGATGTCAGAAGTATGATGAAAGATCCTCGTTACTTTGATCCTAAAGAAAGAGATGAATCGTTTGTAAGACAAGTAGATGATGCGTTTCAGAGATTATACAGATAATGTATATGGATATAGCAATCCCTGATGATTGCTTTGAACTTGCACCTAAAATAAAACAAACAGATAAGTTTGAATTAGCTGTTATGGGTAAAGACCCTTTATGGACTTTACTCTATCCTTTTCGTATCAATAGACCTAATGTTCATACTTTTGGTGTATATCAAGATGATGGTACAATAGAAGCAATGTTTGGTTGTTGTTCATCAATGGATAACGAAAAAAAAGGTACGGCGTGGTGGTTAAGCACAGAAGAACCTTTTGCTAATTATAGGTATATGCGACATCAAAAAAGAGTGTTTACTTGGTTGGCAAGTCATTATTCTTACTTGTGGAATGTAGCAACAGAAGAACAAGAAAAAACATTACGTTGGGTTAAATATATGGGTTTTACAATTTCTGATAGACCCCTACTTGTCAAACGTGTAAAAATGAAGTATTTTTATATAGAACCGAAAGGTTTTAATGGTGAACCCATAGATGATGTGTGTGGCCCACGTTGGAGAACCCTTAATCAGAATTCTACGGACAATTCATAAACTGTAATATTAACTAAATAGGAGATAGGAATGGCAACTTCCATTACTACTGCCTTTATTAAGCAGTTTGAATCTGAAGTACATATGGCATACCAACGTATGGGTTCTAAACTGAGAAATACAGTAAGACAGCTTAATAATGTAAAAGGCAACCAAGCGAGATTCCAGAAGGTGGGNAAAGGGTCTGCGACTGAAAAGTCAAGACACGCTAATGTTCCAACTATGGAAGTAACGCACAATACAGTTGACGTAACTCTATCTGATTTCTATGCGGCAGATTATGTTGATAGATTAGATGAGTTGAAAACTAACATTGATGAAAGACAAGTGCTTTCTCAATCAGCGGCGGCGGCATTGGGTAGAAAAACAGATCAACTTATTGTTGATGTACTTGATGCAGGGTCTAATAGTAACAACGTAGCACACGGGTCTGCGGCATTAACACTTGCTAAAGCCCTAACAGTTTACGAAGCATTTGGTGAAGCAGATGTACCTGATGATGGACAAAGATACTTTGTCGTATCACCTGCAGGTTGGGCTGATCTTTTAACAATAGATCAGTTTTCAAGAGCAGAGTACATTGGTGAAAAAGAATTACCATATGCAGGTGGTATGACGGCTAAGAGATGGTTAGGATTTTTATGGTTCACATTCTCTGGTTTGTCAATTTCTGGTACAACTAGAGATTGCCACGCTTGGCACAGATCATCAGTTGGTCTTGCTATGGGTTCTGATATCAGAACTGAAGTAAACTATATTCCTGAAAAGGTCAGTAATCTAATCACTTCATATATGTCTATGGGTGCTGTGATGATTGACAATGATGGTGCTATAGAATGTCAAATAACAGAATAGGAGAAAACTAATGGCTTTTACTCAAGCAAACTTAAAAAAGATTGCAGGTGGTGGAGATCAGAATGTTTATCTCTACAACTCTGCAGATGCTGTAGGTACTATTGCAGGATCTGGATATTTTAACAATGCTACCAATCAGCTTAAACAGAATGATGTAATCATTGCTGTTGGGTCTACAGGTGGCACAAGAACAGTAGATGTCCTTGTTGTATCAAGTGCAACAGCGGCGGCTACAGTTACTTGTATTAATGGTACATAGGGTATTGGGGGAGGCGACTCCCCCGATATTTAGATTATGGTAAGTAAAATAGATATATGTAATCAAGGATTAGTTTTAATTGGAGCAAACACTATTGCTTCTTTTACTGACAATACAACAGAAAGTAAGGTTGCTAATCAACTTTATGAAACAACATTGCGTTCTATGTTAACAAAAGCTAGATGGAGATTTGCTTCTAAACAAGCACAACTTTCAAAACTTGCAACCGATCCTTTAGATAAATGGGATTCTGCATACCAAATACCTAATGATGCAATATTAATACACACACTTACAGTTTCGGATAATGTTATTGTATTTGATAGATACAACGAAGAATTATTTACAAACACAAGTACTAACGATATTGTTGTTTGTCATTACACATATCAACCACACGAAGCAGAATTACCAGACTATTTTGTACAAGCCCTTGTATTTGAACTTGCTAGTTTATTTGCAGGTGCAATAGCAAGAAATGATAATTTGTCTACACTATATCAAAGACGTGCTCAACAACAATTATTACTAGCACGTAGTACAGAATCACAAACACAAACTACAAGAAAATTGAACACAAGTTTACTTATAGAAGTAAGAAATAGAGGAACTGCAGATGGTATTAGAGCAGTTGTACCAAGTAGCAGTAGTTAATGAATGGCAATACAACGTGTACACCAAAACAGTTTTACTCGTGGAGAAGTTGATGAAACTGTTATATCACGAACTGATATAGCCGCATTTCAACAATCACTTAAAAAAGCTAGAAATGTTTTTGTTTTAAATCAAGGCCCTGTTGAAAGACGACAAGGAACTTTGTTTAGATATGATTTAGGTGAATCTACTAGAATAGAACCATTTATATTTAATGAAAATCAAGAATATATAATTGCATTTCAAAATACTAAATGTAAAATTTTTTCTACTAATGGTACATTATTGCAAAGTTTTACAAGCTGTGCGTGGACTACAAGTAATCTATTTGAACTTACTTATACGCAACAAGCGGATACAATGATAATTACTCACAATGATTTTAAACCCAAAATAATTACACGAACAGGAGCAACAACATTTACTATTACAGATTTTGCATTTAAAGAAAGTACAAATCAAGACCAAGTGTATCAACCATATTTTAAATTTGCTGAAGATTCTATTACACTAGATATTGACCAAACAACAGCACAAACAGGTGTAACCTGTACAACAAGTGCAGATTACTTTTCAGCAACTATGGTAGGAACACGTATACGTTATCACGAATCTGAATTATTAATTACTGCCTATACCAATCCAACAACAGTAACAGCTACATTAAAAAAAGATGTAAGAATAGAATTAGATGATGACCCTTTAAAAAGTGAAGAAGGAAGTGGTACAGTTACAGTATTGCATCCTGCACACGGCTTTGCAAATGGTGCTAGTGTAACTATAGAAGGTGCAGAGTCTATACTTAATGAAGATGGTAATGGATTGGCGGCAGGTAATTTAAATGGCACATTTACTATAGCTGTATTAGATGACGATAGATATACCTATACAGCGGGTTCAAGTGATACAGGAGGAGATTCAGCAGATGGAGGAGGTACTAATGTAAGAATTATAGGACACCCACCAACAAAACAATGGGATGAGCAAGTGTATAGTGATTACAATGGTTATCCTACTACGTGTAAATTTCATCAACAAAGATTATTTTTTGCAGGCGGTGCAATAAGTGATTTTGTTGCCGGTAGCAAAACAGCAGATTTTTTTAATTTTGATGTTGGAGCAGGTGAGGATACAGACTCTATACAGATTGCTATATCATCTGATCAAATAAATGAAATACGACATTTAGTATCTGGTAAACATTTAGAAATATTTACAAGTACAGGTGAGTTTTATCTTAAACCACAAGTAGGTAGACCACTTACACCATCAGATTTAAAATTAGAAAGACAATCTAGTTTAGGTGCTACCCAAAAATGTATGCCACGATTGTTTGATGGTGCGGCAATATTTGTACAACCTAATGGTAAAACTGTAAGAGAGTTTTTTTATAATACAGCTACGGAAGATTATGTTCCAACTGTATTAACATTTTTATCACCACAAGCAGTTAATGACCCTACAGATACAGGTATTATAAAATCAACAGGTGCAAAAACAGAACAGTTTATTTTATTTGCAAATAGTGATGGTTCATTAGGTGTATTTTCTGCACAAAGACAAGAAAAACTAGCAGGGTGGGTAATATGGCAAACAGATGGTAGTTTTTTATCCACAGCAGGTATTACTTCATTTTTATATACTGTTGTTAAAAGAACAGTAAATGGTGCAGATAAATATTATTTAGAACAAATATCTAATTCGCAATTTGCATTACCCACAGATTGTTCAGTAAGTAAAATATTATCGGGATCATATCAGCCACACGGCACAGTATTAGTAAATGGTGCTGTAACGTCAAGTAGACAACTTACACTAGATGGTTTTACTAATGCACCAACAACAGGAGAAAAATTTAAAATTGGTGGTGCATCTACAGAATATATAATACAAAGTGCAAATGCTACAGGAACTTCTGGTGAATATATAGTTGTTATTGATCAAACAGTTTCGGCATCTGATAATGCTACAATAGAGTTTACAACAAGTCGTGTGTTTACAGGACTTAATACTAACCCTGATTTACGTGGAAAAATTGTACACGCTACATCTGGATCTGATGAAGAAGATGATATACGATACTATGGTTCAGGAACAGTATCGTCAGGAGGGGTAGTTAATTTTCAATTACCGGCAAGTGCGTGTGATATAGGATTAAACTATACAGTTGAAATAGAAACACTACCTATTGATTCTGTTCAACCAATAAGAGGTTTAGGATCTACATATGGTTATCCTCGTAAAATAGGTAAAACTATATTGGAATTATCTAAAACATATAATTTACAAGTAAATACTAATGATGTATTGCTTAATGATAATGGATTACAAATGGTAGGATATACAGGAAAAAAAGATATACATACATTAGGATATACACAAACTCCTTTTGTTTCTATAACACAAACTGTGCCTGTGCCTTTTAGAATATTGGCTATAACTTCGGAGGTATATTTCTAATGTGTGGAGCAGTATTAGGATTTTTTGGTAGTCTATTTAGTAACGAAAATGATCTCATTAGAGCACAAATGGATATGCAAACAAGAATAGCGGCAGAACAAAAAAAAATGTATGAATCACGTGCACAAGCAGAAGTATTAGCAATGGAACAAAAAATGAATGCACTTAAAGAAGATGCAAGACAAAAGAAAAAAAAGAACCAAGCACAATTTGCATCTTCTGGTTTGCTTTTTGATTCACCATCCTATGGTGCATTCCTTAAAGAAAATAAAAGATTACTTAAAAAGGATTTACAAAATGCTAAACTAATGGGATATGAACGAGCAGAAAATGCTATGTTTGGTGCACGACAAGCAGTATTATCTGGACAAGCAGCACAAATAGAAGGACAAGCAAAATTATCAGCTAGAAGAACAAGACTTCTTGGACAAGCAGGTCAAGCAGTAGGTGATGTAATAGGATTAGGAATGGATATTTATTCTTTAACATAGATTATGGCAGAACGATATAAACCAAAAGTAGACTATGTATCTCAAATAGCGGTACAACAACCCTTTGGAGCACAAAAGGTTGCACGAGCATTTGAAGTTGCACAAAGAGAACAAGAACAAGCAAATGAGGTATTATTTAAAGGTGCTGAATCATTAGGTCGTGCTGTTGAAAAAGTTAAAACTAAAAAAGATATAGAAAATTTTACAGTAGATTTTGAAACTATAGATAAGGTAGATGCACAAGGTAATGAGTATTCAATAGAACGCCCAAAACCTATGAAAAACAAAGTGTTTTTCTTTCAAGAAAATCGTCAACAATATGAAAAATTTGCGGCACTAAAAACAAAACAAGAAATTTCACGAAGTCTGCAACAACAAGCAGGTGATATAAAAAGACGGGTACAAACAGAGTTTGGTAATAATCCGCAAGAGTTTATAGCACAAATGCAACCGGTATTAGAAACAATTAAAGAAGCCTTGCCATCAAAATTTTATAATTTATTAGAAGGTGATATAGATGATATATATGCACAAAATGTTACTAGTATTGAAAATTCATTTGCTCAAGAACAACAACGAGCACAAAATGCAGAATATGAAGATTATATAAATGTGACATCAAATACTATTATATCTCATTTAAATAATAATAAGTTAGATACAGCTAAATATTTAATTAATGAAATAGAAGAATCTGGTATTGATTGGAAACAAACAAGTAGTAGTGCTCGTATTGGACATAAGACTAACATACAATCACTAAAAGATACTGTAGGTTTTTATGAAAAATATGGTAGCTATTTGCCCGGACTTTCAATAGCTGATCAAACACCAAATGGACAAGCAATAAATTTACATAATCTAAATTCTTTTAAAGCATTAATAGATGGTGTAGGTGATGTAAAATTATTTAGTAGAAAAAACAATATTGATACTCCAGATGTTACTATAACTTTAGATCAATTTAATAATGATTTTGCACTTAATAGTAAAAGTCGTACTGCTTTACGAACAGCAATAACACGTAGAATATCTATGTTAGATACAGAAACATCTACAGATAATTTAAATGATAAGTTATTTAGGTTAGCTGATTTTGTAGGTGGAGAAAATCAATTAAAAGGTAATACTAGTATTGAGTTTGTTAATTTAACCTCTTTACTAAGTAGTTCTAAACCAGAAGAACGACAGGCGGCGTTTGCTATATTTAAAGCCAATCCAAAATATGGAATAACAGAAGGCAATGAATTTGATGCTAATAATGTATCACATTATTCTATACCTATTCTTCATCAGTTTGCTTCTGGTAAATTAAAAACAGTTATAGAAAATAAAATTTTTAGTAAAGATATTAAATTTTTAAATGAGTTGTTAAGTTTTACTGTGGCTAATCAATATGGCACAACTTACAATGCTAGTCATTTAGATTTATCTCCAACAACAGAAAGATACCTTACTTATTTAAGTCAAATACGAGTTGGCAGAGATTTAGAAGAACAAGACCTGCACGAAATAACATCTTTTGAAGCATTAGAAAGGGATATAAGTGATGTTAAAACAAGTCAAAAAATGACAAATATAGAAGATGGAGTAAGGGATGCAGTAACTAATTTATTTGAAGGTACATTTAATCGCAATGAATTTCAACATATTGATCCAACTATAAGAGATCATATACAAAATAGAATAATAAATAATATACATTTTTTGAATTTAGAAAAAGGTGCAGTAACAGAAGAAGCAACTAGAATAGCACAAAACTTAAAAGATAAAGGTATTATTGGTATAAGTGAATTTAACACAGCAGGTAAAACTAAAGGTGAAAGGGCTACTGCATTTGATGATTTTCTAGGGGGTATACGTTTAGCAGGAAAAACTAAGTATGAAGACCTTACGTGGTATCCTATAAACAGATTTTATATAGTTAATCCTAATACCGGCAAAGTAGATAGTAAATTTATTGAAGCAATGATGTATAAAAAATTTTTAGAATCTGATCAAAATGCAGAACGAGATACACCAAATCCAAAATATAAAAAAGGATTTTTGTTTATTACGCCTGTTGTACAAGATGGTAGAGCACCTATAAGAGATGCTGATAAAATGGAATATACAATAAAAGTAATAGGGCCAGAAGGAGAAAGAGAATTAACAAAAAATGGTGAAACAATATTTTTGCGACCCCAAATAGAAAGAGCAGAAGTAGATAAGTTTAATACATCACAAGGGCGAACACGTAGATTAATTAAAGATATAAGTGAAGAAACAAGGTATCAAACAGAAGTTAATGGAGAAGCAGGATACAAACAAATACTAAGTGATTTAAATTTAGTTGATGATGAAGAAGCATATAAAAAATATTTTAATGAATATACAAAAGACATACCTTAATAATGTTTAATACACCACCACAACTACACGCACAATTACCAAAAGAAAAACAAAAACTTGAGTTTTCTCGTAATACTGTAAGTCCAATAAAACGAGATGTAGAGTATCCAATACAACCAATATCACAATTTTATAATGATGAACAATCAGGATTTGCAAACATTAGAGATGCGTTTTTTACGGAAACAACTATGGGTGCGTTTGCTGATAGATTATTGTATGAAAACGAAAAACTACCTCCACCAGATCCTACGTTTAATCCTTTTAGTGATATTGTAGGGTATGAAGATTATGCTAACGCATTTGTAGGTTCGTATAATCAAGCAATGAATAATAGAATAAAAAGTCGTATTGATCGTCAATTATATAGAAAAGAACGTAGAGGCGACCCAACCTTTCTATCTAGTTTAGGAGCACAAGCATTTGAACCAATTAATTATATGCCAATCTTTTGGATAAAAGGTGGTAGTTTTTTTTACAATGCAATTAAAGCCGGTGCACAAGTTGGAGCATTAGAATTACCAAATCAATATGTACGATATAAACTTGATCCTACAGTAACGACATCTGAAATGTATTCAAGTGCAGGATATGCTACACTTTTTAGTAGTGTATTAGTTGGTGCATTATCTAAATTTAGAGGAAGGTTTGGTGAAGAAGAAACAATAAAACAATTTGGTACAAAAAAAACAGATGAATGGTTTTCAAGATATTTTAAGCAACACGACAAAGCTGAAAATAAAATGAATTTAAATAATACAACATTTGATTTTGATCCTAGAAATTTAGAATCTGGAATTGTATATGCAAAAAGTAAAACAGATCGTAATTTTTATAATCAAGATAAAAAACCTAATACAACAAGTGGGCACGTTAAAGCTAAAATTTTAAATAATTCTGCAGATCCTGATAAAAGATTTGAATCATTTTCTAATATATACACAGATGCACAAATACGAAATAAATTAAATAATCCATTAGATAAAGAATTACCTCTTGATATTACAGCAGTTGCAAAAGTTGCAGAATATAAAGAGAAAAAAAAGGTAGTGTTTTTTGATGAGGTAGTAGCACGAGCACAATTTGCAAAAAAACTACACGTTGAACAATTTAAACAATTAAATTTACCATTACCAGATTTTTTTAAATCTGTTGATGATTGGTTTCATTTTAATGTTACACGTGCAATAGCAGAAAAAGTTTATGTGCCAAAACAAAAAGGTGAAAATAAAATACAGCATCAACGCCGTGCAACAGAATGGACAGTTAATTATATTAAAAGACCAGAGAATGCGTACTCTGTTACTGATTATGAAGGTATGTTAAAAACATTAGAAAAATTAAGTCCGTTACGTCGTGGTTTAGAAACTGTATTTAAAAGCAAAACATTGTCTAATGAACAAAAAACTAAACTAACACGAGATTTGTATGGTACTACAGGTAATGGTTCTACTCGTTTACATCTAAATAAAATGGGTATTGCATCTCCGCAATCTATACAAATTAATATGTTAAATATACATTTTGCTAATTATATGAAAGCATCTAATGCCCTACAAAATGCGTATAGTAAATTTTATGGATTTGATTCTACTACAAGTAATTTTCAACAACGATTTACAGGTGCGGCAATAAGCACACGTATAGCAAAAGATAGAGCCAAAAATTTTTTACTAGGCCAACGAGAAAAAAGTAAAGTACATATGACTAAAGAAGAATTTTTTGAATTAGTAGGAGAATCACGAATTGATCCTACTCGTTTACAAAAATTTACTGAAGAACAACAAGCGGCAATACGAGAAGGAATGAAAGCATCAGAAGAATTTTTTGATGTATATTTAAAAGAAGCAAGTAATCTAGGAATGTTTGCAAATCAAAATAGTGTTGGTGCTATTATAGAAAGATTGCGACCTGTTCTTAAAGAAGTTACTGATTATTTAGATGATACAAGTATAAAAAAAACAAAAGCACAAATAAAAAGAGCCGAAAAATTAAAAACAAGATTAACAAAAGACTTAGAAAGTCATACACAAGACATTAGAATATTACCTAATGATACATCTATATTAGAAGGTTATGTACCTTTAATGCCACGTAGAGATAAAATATTAGCAAATCCATTAAAATTTAAAGCAATTTTACGAAATACTTTTGAAAGAATAACACCAAAAAGTAAAGCTGATCCTAAGTATCAAAATATAAAAACAAAAATTATAAGACGAGGATTACACAAAGAATACAGAATATTGACAGATTTTGAATTAAACAACAAACAAACATCTCAAGCATTTAAAAATGTTTATCTTGGACAAGAAAGAGAACTACTTATAAGAGCACAAGTAGATATTGAATATGGTCGTATGTTACACGAAACTGCGGCATTTAATGATATAGATAATATTAATCAAATAGACAAAACATATACAGGTAAAGGTAAAATAGGCACTCGTCATTTATTAGAAAGAACACCTATAGATCCAAAAGAAATTATAGATTTTATTGAAACGGATATAAATCATTTAATGAAGATGTATCAAAAAAAAATGGGTGGAGCAATAGAATTTACAAAACGATATGGCGATCCACATATGCGAGATTATCTTAACAATTTAGAATTAGAATTAATACAAACCGGTGTAAAAGATACAGAAATAAATAAAATATTAAACTCATTTATTGATGAAAAAGATAAAATAATAGGTACTTTTTTTACAGGAGATCCTGCATCTTTTACATCACGTGCTGTAATGCTTGTTAAAAATATGATTAATCTTGCGTATATGGGAACAAGTAGTGTTGCGGCAATACCTGAAACAGCACGACCAATAATGGCTCACGGCTTTGAAACTGTAATGGATAAAGGTATGGGTACACGAGCATTTTTTGGTGTACTAGATGATTTTTCTAAAGCCAATCTAAAAGATATGCAACAATATGCACCTCTAATAGAAATGTCGTCTGTTTCAACTAATAAATATGTAGCTGATGGTGGTATATCTCTTGATGCTACAAGAAGTGGTAGTGTACTTGACAAATATTTTGGACAATATGCAGAAAGAGCACAAGAAATATTTTTTATTGCCAACGGATTACAACCTATAACTCATTGGCAAAAAACTTTTACATCATTATTGTCATTACATAGATTTATAGAAGATTCTATAGCTTGGTCAAAAGGCAAACTTAATAAAAAAAGTCAAGAAAGAATGTTGTCATATGGCATAGATGAAGAAACAGCTAAACTTATTGCTCGTATGCCATTTGATACAATGACACAAGGGCCGAATATTAAACCTGTATATTTAGCTAATGTATCTAAATGGGATACTATTGAAGGTGGTATGACGGCAAGAGAACGATTTATGAATGCTGTAAGACAAGATACAGATAGACAAATTGTAACACCTACGTCTGCAGATCAACCAAATATGATGAGTGGTGTAATAAGAATAAACAGCGAATTAGTTAATAATTTATGGGAAAACAAAGCATTTAGAACATTTATGCAATTTGTAACTGCAGGTAATATAGATAAAACACAGTTTGGTATAAAATTAAATGCCATGCCTATACAACTTTTAACACAATTTTATTCTTGGGCAATGGGAGCAAACACAAAAGTATTATTATCTATGGCACAAGGGAGAGAACCATTAGCACATACAATAACAGGATTGTTTGCTATAATAGGATTAGGTGGATTATCTGATAGAATTAAAAATCCAGATTATTATGAAAATAAATCAACAGCAGAAAAAATTGTTAGATCAATAGAACTATCGGGAGCATTAGCTTTATTAGGTGATTTAAATTTTTCTTTAGAAACTATATCACAAGGTATGTTTGGCACACCAATAGGTATAAGACCTTTAATTGGTGCAGAACCACGTTTTGCAAACCCTGATGAACACTCTGCAATAGGAGAAGTTATAGGAGCAGGACCAGAAGCTATGTATGATGTCATACGTATTTTTGCTGACCCTGACTTGTCTAATGAAGAAAAACATAATACAATAAAACGACTTTTGCCACTTAGTAATTTACACTATATAGGAGATGGTATAAGAAATTTATATGATATAGCATTTGGAATTGAAGAATGACAATAGCATCAGCACAAAATACAGGTAGACAAGTTTTTACAGCTACAGGTGGACAAACTGCGTTTACTATTACATTTGAATTTTTTGGTATAGCAGACCTTAAAGTTTATAAAAATGGCACATTAGCTACATACAATGCTAATCCTACTACAACTACTACGTATAAGGTAACAGCTAGTAATTCTTCTAGCGATAGTGCATATGAGTTTGGTACAGGTGCAGTTATTACATTTGGTTCTGGACTTACAGCTAATGATAAAGTTGTAGTTGTTAGACGTATTACTATAGAAAGAACAACAGATTTTCCTGTCAATGGCACATTTGATATTACTGCTTTAAATACAGAATTAGATAAAGCTGTTGCTATATTTAGTGACAATAAAGATCAAATTACAAGAAGTATAAGATTAACAGATGGTGATGACACAACACCTACATTATCAGTACCGGCAACTAGAGCCAATAAAATATTATCTTTTGATGGTTCTGGTAATGTTTCTGTAAGTTCACAACCTATTGCAGGTGGTGTAACAGTAAGCACATTATCACCCGGAGCATCAGCTACAGCATCTTATAATACATCTACAGGTGTATTAGCATTAGGCATACCACAAGGTGCAACAGGTGCAACCGGTGCGGCAGGAGCAGATGGATCAGATGGAGCAGATGGTGCAGATGGCACGGGTACTATGAATAATTTTAGTATTACAGATGGATCTACATCACAAACAATATCAAATGGAAATACATTAACATTTACTGCAGGAACAAATATGCAAGTAGCTGTAAGTGCAACGGATACAGTAACAATTACTAACACAGCACCCGACCCTGTTGCATTAGCTATTGCTTTAGGTTAATATAGGAAACATTATGGCTAATACATTTAAAGTAAAAACAAAAGCAAGTGTAAATCATAGTGCGTTAGATACAATCTATACTGTGCCTTCAAGCACAAGTACAGTTGTGTTAGGTATGGCCTTGTGTAATAAAACAACGAGTGCAATAACTGCAGACGTACAATTAGTAAGTGATACTTCTGATACAGAAACTAATGCTAACATCTTTTTGTTAAAAGCAGTAGATATACCGGCTAACACTACACTTGAAGTGTTTGGAGGACAAAAAGTTGTCGTGCAAACAACTGATGTTGTTAAAGCACAAGCAAGTGCATCAGCTTCATTGGATGTAGCATTGTCAATTATGGAGATAACCTAATGGCTTATCTTGGTTCTACTCCTACTACATCTTCACAATCGCTTGTTAAACAAGATTTTTCTGTTAGTGCAACTCAAAACTATACATTGTCGCATTCCGTAAGTAGTGCTAATGATATAGCGTTATATATAAACAATGTAAGACAAGAACCTACCTATGCGTATTCTGCCTCTGGTACAAGTTTAACACTAACTGCCGCAACAGCAGGTACAGATGATATGTATTGTATATATTTAGGTAGAGCCGTAGGTACAATTAATCCTGCAAGTGGTAGTGTTGGTTTATCACAGTTATCAGCATCAGGTACAAAAAGTAGTAGTACATTTTTAAGAGGTGATAACACTTTTGCAGAAGCTGGTGGAGGTAAAGTATTACAAGTTGTACAAAATTGGGATGATCAATATGCAACATATTCTAATACAAGTATAGATGCACAAGCCACAGTATTGAGTCAAGCTATAACACCAAGTGCAACATCTAGTAAAATTTTAATTCAAGTTAATTTATGTGTAAGTTGCACAACTGATGGTAATAAACATTTTGGATTAGTAATGTATAGAGGTTCAACTGAAATTGGAAGTGGTGATAAGGCAAGTTGGAATTCCGGTGTTGGAGAAACGCATAGTGCTACTGAGCAAGTAAATTACTCACAACCGGATAAAATACTTACGGGAATATATTTGGATTCTCCAAATACTACATCAGCAACTACTTATAATATGAAAAGTTATATTTACGACTTTGGTAGTTCTATTAGTGCAAAAACTTTGGTAGTAAATGGAGGTGGTTATGCTTACAATAATAAGGAAACTGTTGTTACATCATCAAGTATAACTTTAATGGAAATAGGTGCATAATGGCAATAATAGCAGATGCAATATTAGCTTTAGATGCAAAAGCAAAGGTAAAAGTTGTAGGTGAAGATTATGATAAAATCACTTGGTTTGATGACAATCCAAATAAAATTACTGTTGATCAAATCAAAAAAAAGAAGGCAGAATTAGATAAGGTAGATAAAGCTAATGAATATAAGATGCAAAGAAAAAAAGAATACCCAAGAATAGAAGATCAACTAGATACTATTTATCATAAAGGTATAGATGAATGGAAAAAAACAATTAAAGCAGTTAAGGATAAATACCCAAAGGAGTAGAAAGAAGGTAAATATGGCAAGTTTAGATAAAAAAATAGAAGCATATATGGGAAGAACTGTAGATTTTATGACAGAAGTAACTTTGCAAGATGATGGTAAAGGTGCATATATTGCTGAATGGAATATAAAAGATAAAGCTAAACCCACAGATGACCAACTTAAAGCTAAAGAATCTGATGCAGATAAACTAGAAAAAAATGCAACAGTAATAGATAAGAGAAAAGCAGAGTATGGAACTGTTGAACAACAGCTTGAATATATAACAGAAAATGGATTAACCAAGTGGCAAGAAAATGTTACTGCAATAAAAAAGAAATACCCAAAGGAATAAAATATGCCATTAAGTAAAATACAAGCTGATTCAATGAACCTAGCCGATACTTATGCTTTTACAGGTACAGTAAGTGGTGCAGGAGGACTAATTAAATTAGCATCAACAACAATAGCAAGTGGCTCAGAAGCAACAGAGGGATTTGTTTTTGCAAGTGTTTTTACTTCTACTTATACAAATTACAAGATATATTACAACATAAGAGAAAAAGCTAGTACAGCTAATGCAAATAATGGTGCATTACTATTTAGATTTGGAAGTAGTGGTAGTGTAGGTACAACGGGGTCTACAACTATTAAACATACAATACAGTATACTAGAGGAGACAACACAACAAACGGAGTTGTTTATGGAGATGGTTATGACATAGGAACACTTTGTCAAAATTTTTCAGCAAATGAAGATGTTTACGCAAGTGGTTTTTGTGATGTGCTTAACCCACAAGTAAGCACAGACCCAATGTGTGTTATATCTAATACACTAATGCACGGAAGTTCAAGTGTAGATTATTGGGAAAATGGTATGAATATAGCTACTGCAAATACATCTTATGATACTATTTCCTTTATGTTAGGTGTAGGTGGTGGTGGTGGTGGTAGTTCACTAAACCATACAACGACAAAATTTGAATCATACGGAACAGTAACTGTTTATGGAGTAATTAAGTAATGCCTTACATTGGACAAGAACCTATTACAGGAAACTTTATTAAGTTAGACACCATATCTGTTGTTAATGGTCAAGCCGCCTACACTATGCAATATAATTCTGCAAACTATGTTCCGGCTAGTGCCAATCACCTTATAGTGAGTCTAAATGGTATCGTTCAAAATCCCGGCTCATCATTTTCTGTATCCGGATCAACAATAACTTTTGCATCTAATCTTGTTACTGGTGATGTTATAAATTTTATTTTAGTATTAGGTGATGTTCTTAATATAGGTACACCTAGTGATAATACTGTAACCAATGATAAGTTAGCTACTGCACCTACAATTATATCAAAGGGAGCAGGATCAGATTCGGGAGCAATAAAATTAAACTGTGAACAAAATACTCATGGAGTAACAATTAAAGGGCCACCGCATAGCGCCGCACAATCATATGTTTTAACCTTGCCAAGCACAGCGCCTGTTGCTAATAAAGTCTTACAAACAGATGGTAGTGGTAATCTTTCTTTTGCTAGTGCAGGTGGCAATGCACCTGCATTTATGGCAAATAGAAGTGCAAATATAGCAGTTACAAATAACGCAAGAAATAAAGTTCAATGTGATACAGAAATATTTGATTCTGGTGGACAATATGATAATTCTGGTAATTTTAGATTTACACCCACAACAGCAGGAAAATATTATGTATTTGGTAATGCTTTTCTTATTTCTGGAAATTCACAAGTAAATTGGATACTTAATGAAATTTGGAAAAATGGAACAAGTGGCACCAGAATATCAGCATCTAATGACCATAGAAACAATCCGGGAAATAGTGGTAATCATTATGTAGGTGGTATTTTAGATATGAATGGTTCTAGTGATTATATAGAATTATATACATATCCCGGAGTTACAAGTGGAACGCCTGTTATAAGTGGTACTAATACTTCACTTGATACATATTTTGGTGCATATTTATTAGCAGGAGTATAAAAAAAAAATATGGCAATAATTAGAGCAAATTCAAGAACACTAGCTGATGTAAGTACGGGCAGTAATATAATAGAAATGTTATCTAGTCCTTGTAATGGCACACAAGTAACTGTGCCTAGCGGAACATATACAATGCCTGATATTACATCAAGACAAAGATTACCAACCAGTTATGAAGATATTACTGGTTCAAGTATTTCTTATACAGCTCCTTCTGGCACTACAAGAGTTGTATATAAATATATATTTCAAACACAATATGATGGAACTAATTATAATGGTTTACATATAAGGTTTTATTTAGATGGTACGGAAGTAACAGACGGAAGAACAACTTTTTATGGTAATTATTTAACAGGAAGATTTGAATATCAATACACAATTAATTGTAATGCAAGTTCAGCAAGTACAGCACATGGAGATATTACTTCTTGGTCTGGTGCAAAAGTTATGAAACTACAAGGTAGAGAATACGATAGTGGAAACCAATGTAAATTACATGAAGCCGCTCTATGGGATGGAGGTAGTTCAGCACAACTTGTAGTACCTCATTTAGAAATTATATCATTAAAGGATTCGTAAAAATGGACACACGTACTATAAAAGATGTAGCTAAAGAAATGAGGGCACACGAAAGAGAATGTGTCGTGTATAGACAAATGACAGGTCAACGTCTTGATGCTGTTGAATATCGCATAAAAAGACTAGAGGTATTGCTATGGTCATCAAGTGCATCTATTATTGGATTGTTGATAACTATAATACTTGGTCTTTTATATGGAAGAAGTTAGATTAACATACAAAGTTAAAAAGCACCGCAAACAATATGTTGTGGTTATAGAAGCCAAATCCTTTGACAGTTTAAGTGAAGCTAAAGAATTTATAGAATCTGTAGGCTTTGAAGAATATCACGAATACGAAAGAGTACATTAATGATTGATCCGCTCTCAGCATTTGCCGCAGTTAAAACTGCACATTCTGTAATTATGAAAGGTATACAGGTAGGTAAAGACTTGTCTAGTCTAAGTGGGTATATATCTAAATGGGCAATAGGTGAAGCTAACATTGAAATACACGCAGAAAAAAAAGGGAGATCCTTGTTTGGTAAGTTTAGTTCGGTAGAACAAACAGCGATAGAAGCCCATCTTCGTAAAGAAGAACTTGCTCGTATGCGTGATCAGTTGCGTGAAATTTTTTTATTATATGGCTCACCGGGTCAATGGGAACGATTGCAAGGTGAGATTGCTAGTGCCCGTGCTGAAAAAAAAAGAGAGTTAAAACGATTAGAACAAGAACGAGAGCGTAAGAAAACAATTATAGTTGCATCATTAGCTATTGCAGGACTCTTGATTTTTATATATTATGAGTTAAAGTTATTAAAGTTGATATGACGTTTGAAGATTTAGACATAATGGCAAAGACAATGTGGGGTGAATCTCGCAACCAAGACACAAGTGGTCAGATTGCTGTAGCTAGTGTTATAAAAAACAGAGCCGAGGCTAGACGTTGGTATGGCAACACACCAAAAGAAGTCTGTTTAAAAGAATGGCAATTTAGTTGTTGGAATGAAGGTGATCCTAATAAAGAAAAGATGGAGAACTTACCAATGGTAGATGAAGTTTATTTAAAAATGTTTGCCCTTGCTCATTTGGTATTAGAAGAAAAGATAAAAGATAATACAGAAGGGTCAACGCATTATCACACTACAAACATTATGCCTAAATGGGCACAAGGCCAAACGCCTGTAGTTACTATTGGCGATCATAAATTTTACAATAATATAATCTAATGTTACCTTTACTTGCACCTATAGCTAAATCAATATTTTCTACTGTAGATAAAGTTATTACATCTAAAGCAGAAAAAGAAAAAATTAAAGCTGAGTTACAGCATAAAATTATTACAGGCGATCTTAAAGAAATAGAAGCCGCCGCAACTGTAATACAATTAGAAGCACAAGGTACGTGGTTGCAAAGAAGTTGGCGACCAATAATGATGTTATTGTTTGCCGCACTAATGGTAGCACATTGGTTTGGATTTACTGCACCTAACATTCCTGAGTCCGTGCAAAATTCATTACTAGATATTATAATGATTGGTGTAGGTGGTTATACTGTTGGGCGTAGTGCAGAGAAAATTGGACAGCAATGGCAAAACAAAAACAAAAAACCATAATAGATTATTTGGAGGCAAAAATGTCAAGCATAGAGAAGGCTAGAAGGGTGTGCAGTAAGGTTTGGGGTAAGATTATACTTCAGATTTCAGCTTACCCTCTATACTCAGCTATAGCCGTTGTAGGGCTAATTCTACTTTTATTCTACCTATAGATTAATCTTTTTTTTGATACTCTTGATAATTGTATCTATATTCTAGGGGTACAACTATAATTTCTCCTTTGTGATCTTTAATGGGTATGCCATTATCGTCAACTATTTGCCCTTGTTCATTAATCTTGTTCATTACTCTGTTTTAATATATCTATAAATAAAGGCAAGTCTAAACATACCATTGTTGTGCCGTGGTCTTTGTGTAGGCACAGCAAGTCAGCACCAGACTTCCATCTTTCTAGTGTTTTAAATCCTGCTCCGTCTTTTCGTGCTTTTACTTCTACACTTAATTTGTGCCAAGGTTCTTGTCTTATTTCTATATCGTAAGGGAAATCTGGTATCGCTCCGCTCATTGGTTGTCGTCTTGCTTTTATTCCGTGTTTAACGAACTCTTTAACAAGTTTCGCCTCTACTCTGTACCCTTTGCTTTTACTAAATTTACCCATCACTCACCTCTGTTAGTCGTGCTTCTTTAAATGCAGAATCTACATACCTCATCTTCCCTTGTATTTCAAATCCACCTTTGTCTTGTAGTATTTGTCTTGCCTCTTCTTCTGAGTTTGCTTTTATTTCGTAATCATAAAAACATTCAACTGCAAAATTATATGTTTTTTTATTTTTTATCATTTTTGTTTCCTAACTCCTAAAAAATCTATTTGAGAAAACAGAGCAAAATTTTCCCTTTGTGCTAAATAACTCCCTAAGATACGATATGCCTGTACTACACTATACGCTTTTATCGGTATATATCTATAATTAGGAAGCATAAACTCATATATATTTTTAGTTTTCATTTTTTGGCTCCACATCTGATGGTGCTTGTGCATACCAATCTGCACCTAATACTTCTAGGTTTCTTGCACCTACACCTTTGGTTAATTTATTTTTCTTCACTAATTGCATACATATTTTGTGTGCTTGTGAGGGTGATGAGAACGCCAGATGTTCTGCAATCTCTTTATAAGATGGGCTGAACCCATACATACTTAAAAAGTCTTTTACAAACTTTAATACACGTGCTTCATTTGCGGTCATAAATCCTCCTATCGTACCTAAAATCTTTAAATCGTGTGCACTTCATAGCTACTACATTAACTACAGAATCTGCAAATTGTTCTTGCACACTCCACCACGTAAAGACATTACACTTGGCTAGTAAAGGTACAGCATACTTCATATATAATCTACCTTCATATTCTAACCAAAGTGTAACGACAAATATTTTAAACATTAGATTGGAATCTCATCATCAAAATCATCAAGGCCTTCTTTTTCAAATCCTCGTGGTTTTGATTTTTCATCTGTAGTTACAGATGGTGTAGAGTTATCAGATTTAGAATCCATAAGTTTCATTTCTGAATTAAACCTATCTAAATGTATCTCAGCTTTGGTTCGTTTCTCACCATCTTCGGTTGTCCAATCCCGATATGTTAGTCTTCCCTCCAATAAAACCCGACTACCTTTCTTACTATATTTAGAAAGTATGTCAGCAATCTTATCGTCCCAAACAACAACCTTGTGCCATTCGGTATCTTTCTCGCCTTTAACTACTCTGTTTGTAGCTAAAGACAAGATGGCGTAATTAGATCCTGCACCTGTCTGTTTTATTTCGGGGTCAGCACCTAGATTACCTATCAATGTAATTTTATTATACACTCTGTAGTTCCTTTCGTTTAGATTCATATTTAGCTACAGCCATTTGATACAATCCGGGATTGGACTTCTTGGCTTTAGCTATGTTTACTTTTGCCATTTCATAATATCCGGTAGCTTGTTTAATAGTTTTACTACCTTCAATATTAGTAAGAAATGTTTTGATAGCGTCATCATCTGCAGAACCTATCTTCTGGTCTGTTGTATCAAACTCATCTTCTGAATACACAAAGCCGTGTAATCCAACAAGTTTTAGTATGGCTCTATCTACAGCACGTTTCTCTGCCATTGCATATGGATAAGCAACCTTACTATTTTTAGGACTTGCTTCTCCGTAGGTAATGACTTTCATTTTGTCATTGTGTGCATAGCATTTAACTACTGCAATACCTTGTGCAGAGTTTGTTTCTACTTCAAGTATGTCATCAATGACAACACCTGCTTTTGCTCCAACAAGTTCACAGTATTTGTGTAACATAACTAGTGTTGCTTTACCACCACGCTTTAGTTCCCAGAGTGCGTGTTCGGGTTTAAGATCATACTCTTGTAGTATTTTCTTTACTCTTGGTTCAATGTTACCCATCATATTAACCTCCTTTGTTTTCTTTGATGGTTAGGTGTCCTGCTTTTGTTCTTGATATCTTGATACCACCACCTTCAGCAAGACGACAGTTGGCAGGTATTAATTCTTTCAATACCTTACCAACTGCTCGGTGTTGATCGTATGGTATTTTCGTTTCACGCCAAGTATGTGCATTAGCTACAAACTCATTGTTCTTCTCCATATCAATACGAATCATATCGTTGACTTTTATGTTGTTTGTATAGTCTTGTATTATTTTTTCTGCTTGTAAGTTTTCTGGTTCTTTGTCTGTTAGTATATGTTGCTTCCAAAAGGTATCTTCCATTTCGTAAAGCATTTTTATGTAATCATTGTCATATTGTATTTCACACCATTCGTATCTCATATTACCAAAAATTACTGAGAGGTACGCTCTATCCATCATTGCAACTTGCATATAATGTTGTAGCTGAGGCATATATTTTCGTATAACATTCTCTAAAGTGTTGTTGGTATTGGTATGCTTACACTCTAGGACACAAATTTTGTCACTAACATTTACCATTCCATCAAGACTAGCGTGGCGAAATCCATCTGTAAATTCGTGTTGATTACTAGCTGATAATAGTTTATGTCCTGTTTCCTGAGCAAACCATTGCTTGTTTAATTCTTCTGTAACAATGCCGATTTGTACAGGTAACACCCGATCCAAGTTGGCAGGTTCTTGACGCCCTGTCTTCTCTAGCCAGAGTGTGTGCCAATCACCTTCCATAATGCGTATAGCATCTGAACCACCAAGTGTTTTAGGTCGTTCTACTTTTTTCTTTGGTTGCATATTATACTCCTTTCGTATCTATTTTATAGCACTTTTGTACTATGTTTGCAAACTTTTTTGTTTTTAAATATGTATTTTCTATGAACAACATTCCGTGTTCGTATGGTGGTTCATAGATAGCAAGAAAGTCTGCAGGTACAGGCAACCTCCTGTACTTGTAAGTCTTTATTAATTCTATTGTGTATTCTTCTATAATACATTGTGGATATTTTGCTAATATGTCTTTGTATATTTTTAAACCAAGTTCATTAGGTACATCACAGCCAAATGTAGAGGCACACATTTCTATAGCCGTGCCTATATATTTAGGATCTGCAGGTAACATAAGTTTTTGACAATGCAACAATGAGCTTCGTAACAGATTAAGATATCGTAATGCGTTTCGTTCTGTAGCTACATACTCATCTACTTTGTTCTCTTTGATTGCTAATAGCAAAGACATTGTTAATCCTTTCACGGCGTTTTTGAGTATCCTTGGTGGTTTGAGTTGTATTGGATTGGAATTTCTTGGAACGCAGTAACCAAGATCGGAAAGCGTATTGCCAATCTGACTTATGTGTTCCACCTGCCCGATAATGGTTGATAAAGATTTTAAGTTCTTGTTCATAGTTATACCTTTCTCCAAATTCTTCTGTAATCCAACGCTTTGTATCGTAGCTTGGCTCAAAAGTTTTTGGGATTTGAGATTGATGTACATTGAGAATAAAGTTAAAGCCAAGCACAGTTATCCAATTAAAAAACATAGTGCTGCTTGGTTGCTTTTTACCACATTCCCAAAGCGATACTAACGAATCGGAAACACCTAGTTTTTCTGCAACTTCTTGCGAAGATAATCCTAGGTGTTGCCGTCTTTCTTGTAGTTCTTTGACTGCAATTCTATACATATGGACTCATCAATATTTCACATTCGGAATATGATAAGTCATCTGCACAGCTTTGTCTAACTTCAAGGAACTTTGTATTCTTAAACCTTTGTGTTGAGAGCAAGAGCCTTGCATAATAAGGTTTGTGATTGTTATTTATTTTGAATTGTTTATCAGTAGTATTTACCATTGTTTCCCAACGAACACGATTGATAAGCATTTCACTTGATAATTTTTTGTGTCCGTGATGTACCATATCAGATGCAAACTGTAGGTACAGTTCCCAAACTTTTGGGTTATCTAAATGAAAATCAATGAACTCGCAAGTGTTTGGCGACTTACCAAACTTTAAAGTCTTGCGATCAAATTTTAAGTCAACATTATATTTATCCATAATATACTCCTTTGTTTTAATGAATTAATGGTGGGCAGTAGTTAACGGAGACTGCTACTGGCAATCGCTACTGCCCATATCATTGCAAGGAACAACAACAAACCCTTGCATATGATTCTATAAATATTTATTCCAATGCTCATTCCACATTTCTAATGTAATAGCATTATATGTTTCGTCGTGCATATCACTTGCTTTTGCATTTGGAAATAGTGGTGATGATAATATGGTAGGTTTGAATGGTCGTACAGCAAATCTAAATTCTTGTATTGTTTCAGACTCGCCAAGTCTTGCTACGACTTCATCAAAAATTTGATCTTCTCGCATAATATATTCCTTTCGTACTATTATTATACTATTAATATACTATTATGCAACAAGTTCTTGCCATTGTTTAGAACCTAATGTTTTAGATACTTCATCTTCTCTACGTTTACGAATAGCGTGTCCACGCTGTCCATCTGTATGAGTAGACCAATATGTCATTGCATTGTACAACGCCCATTTAGTTCTGCCTAATGTACGTGCTTCTCTATCAAAACCTTCAAGTAATGTTTCTGTTCTTGTTACATTGTAAGGTATAGAATTAGTAGAACGTTTGAATGTTTTGCATAATGTTTGTTCAAGAAATCTTTGAACTGAATGTGGATGCAACTTGATATGTGCCCATTGTGAATAGTCCATACCAGAATCCATAAAGAAATCAAGACCAGATTTTACACGATCCGTAATACTTTGAATGTTTACATTGGTTGTATGTTTGAATCGTAATGTTGATGCGTTCATTGGTGTAGTGCAACCATTCATACACCACAAACGTAAGCCATCACATATAGTTGCAAATGCCCACGATTGGTCATATGAATTAAAGAAGTTGATACGAAACTTTATGATATCATCTTTCTGTGGTTCTACTACAAGGTTGTTGAATGTAACAGAGCCACGCATTTTTGCACCTGCCTCAAAGACTTCTATCTTGGTTTCGTAGTCAAACATACCCGTCTTTTCAACGCCTTGCATAACTTTATCAACCACATCTTTGTGTGCTATTGGTTTGTATTTACTGCCGTGAATACCCAGAACTTGTCCGGTATCTGTACGTACACACGCTCTAGCCATATCAGTAGGTACTTTGTAATTGTCTTTACCAATCTGGCCTGTCGTGTTTAGTGCTTCAAGTTCCACCATTTCTGTTGGAAACTCGTAGTCTTTTTTTATATCATCTAACATATTTACTCCTTTGTTTATGGTTAGATTAATGTTAAGCTAAAGTTCATACTTTTCCTTTCGTAGTAGATCAGCTAGCCCCTTAGCTTGTTCTTTAAGTATGGTTAGAGAAGTGGTGATGCGTTCCAAATTATCTTGCGATAACTCTTTCGCTTCACAATTATGCAAAGCCACTTCGATAGCACCCGTGCATTTTAATATAGTTCGCATCTCATATTCACACTTAATTAGGTATTGTAGAGCGTAAAGTTCAGAATTCAACTCCCACTCATACTGTTGTTCTAATGCTTCAATCGCCAATAGTTTTCACCCCCTTATTAATCATTGCTTTTAGTTCTAATAGCCGTGCATAATTAAAACCACAATCATTTGTATCCATTTCTTTAGCACCAATGACCTCTTCCCATTCGTTTACTAAGTCAGTAAGACAGTAAAAAAAATGTTTTTTATTATTGAATGCAGAATTTTTAGTCAGTTTTACTGATAGAGCCATTTGCAATCCTTTCTAGTTTGTCTACAGCTACAGCAATTTCTTTCATATAACCAACATATTCTTCAGAGATCATATTGTTTTCTATTTGCAATAAACAAAGCTGTGTCAAGAACTTCATTTCTTCATAGTGGTGCATAGCCAAACCAAATTTGTCGTGTGATAATTTATCTTTGGCATACAAGTCAGATATCTTTTCTTGATATTCATTAGACATCTCTCGGAATGTATTGATCCGATTGATTTCTTTGACGTGTTCTTCACGCACAATAGTTTCATAATGATGTTGGCGTGAATCTTCTTTTAAATACTTAGACATAATATACTCCTTTGTTTTTAAGTCTAATATAGCTATAGCTACATCTCGTTCTGTTAAAGATGTAGCTACAGTTTAAATGTTTTTGTTTTTGTCACCAACGGCATAACTAACCTGATCAACAGTAAGTATCACAGTCCGTCTACAAGGTACAAATTCCAAAAACCTTTTGCCAAGCATAGGATTCAAACCTATTTAGTCTTGACATAGTTGCACATTGCTAGTCAGTTTTATAGCAACTAGTCGGGCTATGCAACCATAGTGCAGGACAGTATATGAGGAAGGATTTGTGTGTCCTGCATTATGGTGGCANTCGCCTTGCATAGTGCTATGATAGTGACCCCCCCCGAGTGAGGGACGAGTGAGGGGGGGGTCACTTACTCTTGGATATATGTTTGACCAATTCAACTCCATATATTGATATGTATGTACAAAAGTATAGCAATGATGTCCAGAATTCAAATTCACTCTTATGCCAACCATCTATGACGACAATAGAAGAATAAATAAATACTGAAAATAAAATTAAATGATAACGAAAAGCCATATTACAATCCTTTATGAATATAAAAAAACTCTGTACCGAATGAACGATACAGAGTTTTATGATTAGTATTAAATGTCGGTTGAGTATTTAGAATTAGTTTTCATATTGTTTCGCTTCTTCATCTCAAGATGTTTAGAAACGTCATCAACTAATTTTGCCACATCTGATTCAGAATGACCATCTAAACCAATGAAATCACCGACAAACTTATTAAACAACTGAACATATAACTCAATCAATCGTTTCATATTTTTAACGACTTCCTGAGCTTGACCACATTTGGAACGTTGTTCTGTAATCTTTTCATCTCCATACAAAGATTCTCGTTCCTCCATTTGGTCAAGAGTGTTCTCCAAACTGTTAAGATAATTTTGTTTATTATCTCTTTGTGAATGTAGATAATTTAATGTTCTCCCATACAATAAGATGTTATCAATGTTCCAAGTAATGTCGTAACTTTCATCAGTATAAGACATACCATCAGAAATAGGTGGAACCATTGAGGAATCCATCTGCTCTGTGAACGCTTTGACAGTATCATCAAGGGTGAGTAATTTAGAAGAAACATTTTGTGCTCTTGTTGTTGTTGTAGAATTTGCCATATCAATTCTCCTTTCTTTGTTAGTTTTGATTGACGCATTCAACTATTCATATCCAGATTTCACCTACAACATATGCACCATACCAAGGAACGACTATGGCCTGTCAAAAAAAATATTTGCAACAAACCAAGGAGTAGGGGGATTTCCCCCAGAAATCCATATCTTTTTGACTCCCACAAGAGGCAAAAAGATTGACCTATGACTATGGGATTGTTAGTAAATATTTATTTTGATGCAATGTTGTAGGTGAAATCTGGCATATGACATAGTAGAATCGGCAATCCAAACTACCCAAAGAGAGGGGAATAGATATGCAAATACTACAATAACAACAGGAGTGCAAAATGTTTCTTCTAAATTAGGAGCAACAGTATCATTTAGTATATTGTCAAAGGGTTCACAGAGTAGATGGAATGACGATATGTGTAACCTATTTCAGATGGTATGTTGTTACTGATGAAAGTTACGCTCATTACTTGTGGTTATTGATAAATGTATGGGAAACTTAAATTCTCTACATTTGCAAAGAGTTCAAAATTATCTTAACAGTTTGGAGAACACCCAAATGGAGCGATAATTTTTGTATGGAGGTGTAAAGATACAACGTTTTAATGTGGTCAAGCGAAGGAGTAAAATATGGAATGATTGATTGAGTTATATGTACATTTGTTTTTGTCGGAGATTTTATTGGTTTGGGTGGACAATCTGAATGTGGTGAAATTAGTAGATGATGTTTCATCTTGAGGGAAGAAGGAAACAAGTGAAAACTGATTCACTCAACCCATTTAGTACTAATCATAAAACTGTGTATCCTCATTTGGTACAGATTTTTTTAGATTCAGAATAAACAAAGAGTGCGAAGCACACCGATAGTTAGTATGTTGACTTTTTTAACAGTTGCTGATATATGAAGATTATGTCCGTTGCAATAAAAGAAAGCAATCAAATTACTCCCAAAGCAAAGAAGTTAGTTGATACTCTCGTAGCTACGGGATGTACAATAACTGAAGCGTCAAAACTCGCAGGATATAAAGGAAACTCATCAAGAGTAAGTGCAAGTCGTATGCTACGAAATCCAAAGGTACAGCAGTATATGTTTGAACAGATACAACATAACTTGGGGATGAGTGCAGTTAAAGCGCAATCAAGGTTGCTTGACTTATGTTCTGGTGCGAAGTCAGAGTATGTACAACTTGAAGCCAGTAAGGATATACTTGATAGGGCAGGATTCAAAGCACCAGATAAACATCAACATATGGTCAAAGGTGATTTCTCAATCAATATTGACCTNAAGTNATATCAAGGACTGTTTTTTTGCACATCCACCTGTGTAAGCAGGTGGGGTCTAAAAAATACCCTTGCATCTTATAGAGAAGTCCTACTCACTCGTTAGAGTCGTTTAAGGTTCGTTGCTTGTAATTTTTTTTTTTTTCTGTTAAGGTTCGGTTATGGTTACTTACATAATTGTATCAATGATCTTGTACGTGGTATTCTAATGGCTAAATCACCGGCGTGGCAAAGAAAGGCAGGAAAGAATCCTAAAGGAGGATTAAATGCAAAAGGTCGTGCATCTTATAAAAGACAAACAGGTGGTACATTAAAAGCACCGGTCAAGTCTGGAGATAATCCTAGACGGGCATCTTTTTTAGCACGGATGGGAAATATGCCGGGGCCTGAACGAGATAGCAAAGGTAGACCAACTCGTTTACTTTTGTCATTAAGAGCGTGGGGTGCCTCAAGTAAAGCTGATGCAAGACGTAAAGCCAAAGCAATGTCAATACGATTAAAAAATAAAAAAAAGAAAGGAAAGAAATAATGCCCGGATATAAAATGCCAAAACCAATGAAAACTAAAAAGAAGAAGAAGAAGTAATGAAAGGCGTTCCTCATTACGATAAAGATGGTAAAGAACACAAAGGCGGAACTCATAAAATGCCTGATGGTTCTTTACACTCTGGCAAGACACATACATCTTCTAGTAAAAAATTATTTCACTTTAAAGACTTGTCAGCCAAAGTAAAAAGAAAAGTGCTTATGTTGACAAAAAAGAAAAAGCAAGGATAATAACATTATGGCTTATACAGGAACATACGAACAAGAATTACGAAAAAATCCTACTGACTATAAACTTCGTGCAATGGGAAAACGAAAGTATGAACTTAGAAGACGTGAAGATGGTAAAGTAACTATTTCTACTAAAGGCGAACCAAAGAAACGTGAAGATTTTAGATCAGATAAGAATGCTATTGAATCAGAAAGAAAAAGTAGAAAACGAACAAAAAGTATTTTTGATGCTGTTAAAAAAGTAAAAGAGGAACAAAAATCAAAAGAACAAAAAGGATCGCCATCTAAACAAAAAGAAGTTAAAACAAGTAAAGATGATGTTCGTAAAACAGATAACGAAGGGGAAAGAAAAAGAAAAATAGAATCACAAAATAAACAAAGAAAAGATGTAAGTATTCCTAGTCAAGCACTTGAAAATTTAGCAACAGGAACAGCGGCATTTAGTTTATTAGCAGGAGGATATGGATTAAAAAAATTAAAAGAAGCAAAGAATAGACAAAAGTTACAAACGGCTGTGAACAAAATAAAGGATTTACCAAAAGATCAACAAAAAGAAGTAGGAAAAAGAATTGGTAAAAAAATGGCAGAAAAAATGAAAAATGCCAAACCTTCTCTTAAACAAAAAATTAAAACCCAACTTGCAAAATTAAAACAAAAACTTGCCTCTGGATTAAAAAGCAAACTTACAGCAAAAACAGGTGGCTCAAGAACAGGAGCACCTGCAGGAATGGGAGTAGGTGGCACACCTTTTGGTGGTAAGGATTTTGATGGCAGACGGAAAAAAACAATCTTCTAAAAAATATCCACAGAAAAATTATTATGTTCTTTGGAATATATATCATACACTTTTAGCTTTATTTTTAGGATTAATTGTTATAATAGAATTAATTGAACTAGTGAGGTATTGGTGAATAAAAAATTAGAAAAAAATAAAAAAGTTGCCCAAAGTATGGAAACGTCAAGACTTGCAGAACTTCAACGTCATAGAGAAAAACAAATAAAAGATTACGCAGAATTTAAAATGATAAAAGGTCATTCTAAAGAAAAAGCATATGCAATGGCAAAACAACATATATTAAATAGTAATGAGTAGAAATTATAGACACGAGTATGATTCTTTCCAATCATCTTCTTCGTCAAAAAAAGATCGTGTAAAAAGAAATAGAGCACGACGACGTGCTCTTAAACTTGGTATCGTACAAAAAGGTGACAATAAACATATTCATCATATAGATGGTAACCCACAAAATAATGCACTAAGTAATTTACGAGTGGTAACAGCATCATATAACACAGCAAAAAAATGAGTACAGCAAAGAAAAAAAATCCTTCATTATGGAAACGTATTGTAGCTAGAATAAAAGCACAAGCATCACACGGAACTGCGGCAGGTCAATGGTCAGGAAGAAAAGCCCAAGCCGCCGTCAAAGCATATAAAAAAGCAGGAGGTGGATATAGTGGTGCTAAAAAGAAATCTAACTCATTATCTAAATGGTCAAAACAAAAATGGCGTACAAAGTCAGGAAAAAAATCTTCAGAAACAGGAGAACGTTATTTACCAGAAAAAGCCATTAAAAAATTATCATCAAAAGAATATGCGAGAACTACGGCTAAGAAAAGAAAAGATAAAGCGAGTGGAAAACAATTTAGTAAACAACCAAAATCTATTGCAAGAAAAGTAAGGAGATATAGAAAAGTATGACAATATTTACTAAATATTCTATTAGAGAAATAGATACACTACGTACTGTTGTTAAATCACAACATATGAAACATTACCCAAAAGAGTTTGTTAATAACCACGAAGCTGATAGAATTATAGAATCTCTATCGGAAGAAGCTAGAGAAAAACTATATGAACTAGCGGTTAATTATGGCATCACTAAATTATAAACCTGATGGACAGGTACTAAAAGAATTCTTAAAAAATGATACTTTCTTCAGAGGAATACGTGGCCCTGTAGGAAGTGGTAAATCTGTTGCCTGTTGTATTGAAATAATAAAACGAGCAATCTCACAAAAACCAAATGAAGATGGAATACGTAAAACCCGTTGGGCAGTTATTCGTAACACAAATCCACAGCTTAAAACAACCACAATCAAGACTTGGCTAGATTGGTTTCCCGAAGAAGATTGGGGTGGTTTTACTTGGAGTGTACCTTACACACACAAACTTAAAAAGGGAGATATTGACTGTGAGGTAATCTTTTTGGCTCTTGATAGACCAGAAGATGTAAAGAAACTGTTATCTCTTGAATTAACGGGGGTATGGATAAATGAGGCACGAGAGATTCCTAAAAGTATTGTTGATGCTTGTTCTATGCGTGTTGGTCGTTTTCCATCTATGCGTGATGGTGGCCCAACATGGTATGGTGTTGTTTGCGATACCAACCCACCAGATACCGATCATTGGTGGGCAATAATGGCAGGTGAAACTATTATACCTGACTATATTAGTAAACAAGAAGCAAAGATGCTGATTAAACCAGATAACTGGAAATTTTTTAATCAACCACCTGCTATGGAGGAAGTTAAAGATAAAAACAATCAGGTGGTTGAATATAAAAATTATAATCAATCTGAAAATCAAAACAACCTTACACAGAATTATTATAGAAATATTATTAGAGGTAAAACAAAATCGTGGATAGATGTATATGTATTAAATAAACTTGGACAGGTAGAAGATGGCAAACCTGTTTATGAAGCATTTAGACAAGATGTACACGTAGCTAAAGGTGAATTAGCTATTGCCGAATCATTACCAATCTATATGGGTATTGATTTTGGATTAACTCCTGCCTGTGTATTTGCACAAAAAATAAGAACAAGATGGATAGTATTAGAAGAACTTGTAGCTGAAGATATGGGTATAGTAAAGTTTTCTGACTTAATGAAACAATCTATGGCAAAGTATCACCCTAGACCATTTTATATATTTGGCGATCCTGCCGGTGATCATAGAGTGCAAACAGATGAAAACACACCTTTTCAAATATTAAGAGGTAAAGGTATAACTGCCCGACCCGCACCTAGTAATGATGTAACACTTCGGTTAGAAAGTGTAAATGCTACACTAACAAGAATGGTAGATGGTGAATCTGGTATTCTTATAGATAAAAGTTGTATTAATTTAATTAGAGGATTTGCAGGTGGTTATCACTATAGACGACTACAAGTATCAGGGGAACGCTATGATGAACGCCCAAATAAAAATAGATTTTCACACATTCATGATGCACTTCAATATTTATTATTGGGTGCAGGTGAGGGTAGGTCGTTGACGATTGGAACGAAATATAGTAAACCTATAATAGCGAAACGTAATTTTGATGTTTTTAGTGGTCAAGCTAAAAACATTTATGAAAGAAGGAGGTAAACTATGTGCGGAGGCGGAGGCGGATATACACCACCACCACCACCACCACCTAGCCCTTATGAAAAAACATTACGCCAACAAAGAGCAGAAGCTAGGCGTAATGAGTTAGCTGAAAAGGCAAAACAGAAAGATGAAGCGTATCAAGAAAGTGTTGCCGATTTATCAGGAAAAAGAGGTAGACGTTCTCTACTTTCTGGTAGAAAAAGCGGACAAGGGTTTTTGGTTAGTGGGGATATACAAACTAGACAAACTCTAGGAGTATAATGGTTGTAGATGTTAAACCACAAACTACTATTGATTTATCTGAATCAAAGGTAAATCAACTATTAGCACGTTATCGTAAAGCGAAAGCTATCAAAGATCAATGGACACCTATCTTTGAAGATTGCTATGAATATGCATTACCTCAACGTGAATCGTTTTATTCTGAAAGCATAGCAAAAAGAAGAAGTGAATCTATATTTGATGAAACTGCCGTAGTAGGTGTACAAGAATTTGCTTCACGATTACAAGCAGGTATAGTTCCTAACTATGCAAGGTGGGCTGATTTAACATCTGGCACAGAAATACCAAAAGATCAACAAAAAGCTGTAAATGAAAACCTTGACCAAGTTACAGAATATATATTTGAAATATTACAAAACTCTAATTTTTCTCAAGAAGTACACGAAACATTTTTAGATTGTGCTGTAGGAACAGGAGTATTGCTTGTAGAAGAAGGTGATGCTGTACAACCTGTACGCTTTCGCTCTATTCCTTTACCACAAGTATTATTAGATTCTGGATATGATGATAAGATAGATCACGTATTTAGAGAACGATATATAAAATTTAAACAAATAACTGTTGCCTATCCAAAAGCTACAATACCAGAACGTATGATGGAAGAAATGAGTAAGAATCCTGATAAAGATTGTAAGGTTATAGAAGTTATATATAGAAATTATGAAAATACAAAAGAAGAAGAATACAAATATTGTGTAATATCAGAAATGTATCAAGCAGAATTATTTAACGATACATTTAAAGGTATAGGTTCTAATCCTTTTATTATATACAGATGGAGTAAATGTGCAGGAGAAGTGTATGGTAGAGGCCCACTTCAATTAGCTTTACCTGCAATTAAAACTGCAAATCTAGTTATAGAATTAATATTAGAAAATGCCCAAATGGCAATATCGGGAATGTATCAAGTTGAAGATGATGGTGTTATTAATGTAGATAATATACAATTAATTCCCGGAACAATCATACCAAAAGCTGTAGGCAGTAGCGGTCTAACACCTGTCGCACCTGCGGGTAACTTTCAAGTATCAGATTTAGTTATAAGAGATATGCGACAAAATATTAAAAAAGCCTTATATAATGATATGTTAGGCAACCCAAACGAGAAAACTCCAATGTCAGCAACAGAAGTAGCAGAACGTATGGCAGATTTATCTCGTCAAATAGGTGCGGCATTTGGTCGTTTACAAGCTGAACTTGTTAATCCTGTACTACAAAGAGTAATATATATTTTAAAAAAACAAGGAAGAATAAATATACCTACTGTTAATGGCAGAGAAATTAAAATACGTTCTTCTTCGCCACTCGCACAGGCACAGCAACAACAAGATGTAGCAACAATAGATCGTTTTGTTGCAATGTTGCAAGGCAGAGTAGGGCCACAGATTACAAACCTATTAATTAAACAACAAGATATGGCTAAATTTATAGCCAAAAAATTAGGTGTTCCAGAAGAATTAATACGTTCTGATGAGGAAATGATACAAGCAGGGCAACAATTACAACAGATGGGTGCTAATATGCAAGAACAAGGTATTGATCCAAAACAAGCATCAGATGTTGCAAAATCATTTACAGGGTGATATAAAAGTAGAATGAAAACTACAAAGCCCAATCGTATAATTGGTTTGGACAACTTTGAAAGAAATCCCCAAGAAGAACAACAAATCAATACGTTATTTGAAAGTGTGTTTAAAAGAGAAGATGCACAAGCTATTTTGTCTTATTTACGTCAAATAACTATTGAATCTGTAGCGGGGTCAGAAATATCTGATGCTTCTCTACGTCATCTTGAAGGACAGCGATATATTGTTGGACTAATGCAAAGACGATTTAATAAAGGGCGAAGTCAACGTATAATAAAGGAGAAACAAGATGTCAGATAATGCTGAAGAAAATCAAGAACCTGTACCTGAAAACATTACACAAGACCCTCAACCAGAACCACAACCTATAGAGGCAGATGTTCCACGTGAAACAATTTCAAAAGAAAGGCCAGAGAATGTGCCTGAAAAATTTTGGAATGCAGAAACAGGAGAGNTACGCACAGATGAATTATTAAAATCAAATGAGCATTTAGANAAGTTTGTTGGAGGAAAAAAAGACGAACTACGTGATGAAATTATTAATGAATTATCGGAAGAAGCAGAATCAGAAGTACCTGAAGAATATGCTTTACCTGCACTTCCAGAAACTATTACAGAACAAGATGTGGTTGAAAATCCATTGTTTGATTGGTGGAAAGATCATTGTGTAAATAATGCGTATAACCAAGAAATGTTTGAAGATGGTATAAATAAATTCATTACTGCACAAAATCATTATCAACCAAATTTAGATGATGAAGTAAGTAAACTAGGTGAAAATGCACAACTGCGTATAGATGCAGTAGATGCTTTTGCACAAAGTCATTTTGGTGCTGATGATTATGAATATTTACAAACAACATTAGGACAATCTGCAAGAGGTATTGAAATATTAGAAAGAGTTATGGATATGCAAAAACAAAATATTTCAAGACAACAATCAGAACCAATGAATAAATTATCATTAGAAGATGTCAGAAGTATGATGAAAGATCCTCGTTACTTTGATCCTAAAGAAAGAGATGAATCGTTTGTAAGACAAGTAGATGATGCGTTTCAGAGATTATACAGATAATGTATATGGATATAGCAATCCCTGATGATTGCTTTGAACTTGCACCTAAAATAAAACAAACAGATAAGTTTGAATTAGCTGTTATGGGTAAAGACCCTTTATGGACTTTACTCTATCCTTTTCGTATCAATAGACCTAATGTTCATACTTTTGGTGTATATCAAGATGATGGTACAATAGAAGCAATGTTTGGTTGTTGTTCATCAATGGATAACGAAAAAAAAGGTACGGCGTGGTGGTTAAGCACAGAAGAACCTTTTGCTAATTATAGGTATATGCGACATCAAAAAAGAGTGTTTACTTGGTTGGCAAGTCATTATTCTTACTTGTGGAATGTAGCAACAGAAGAACAAGAAAAAACATTACGTTGGGTTAAATATATGGGTTTTACAATTTCTGATAGACCCCTACTTGTCAAACGTGTAAAAATGAAGTATTTTTATATAGAACCGAAAGGTTTTAATGGTGAACCCATAGATGATGTGTGTGGCCCACGTTGGAGAACCCTTAATCAGAATTCTACGGACAATTCATAAACTGTAATATTAACTAAATAGGAGATAGGAATGGCAACTTCCATTACTACTGCCTTTATTAAGCAGTTTGAATCTGAAGTACATATGGCATACCAACGTATGGGTTCTAAACTGAGAAATACAGTAAGACAGCTTAATAATGTAAAAGGCAACCAAGCGAGATTCCAGAAGGTGGGCAAAGGGTCTGCGACTGAAAAGTCAAGACACGCTAATGTTCCAACTATGGAAGTAACGCACAATACAGTTGACGTAACTCTATCTGATTTCTATGCGGCAGATTATGTTGATAGATTAGATGAGTTGAAAACTAACATTGATGAAAGACAAGTGCTTTCTCAATCAGCGGCGGCGGCATTGGGTAGAAAAACAGATCAACTTATTGTTGATGTACTTGATGCAGGGTCTAATAGTAACAACGTAGCACACGGGTCTGCGGCATTAACACTTGCTAAAGCCCTAACAGTTTACGAAGCATTTGGTGAAGCAGATGTACCTGATGATGGACAAAGATACTTTGTCGTATCACCTGCAGGTTGGGCTGATCTTTTAACAATAGATCAGTTTTCAAGAGCAGAGTACATTGGTGAAAAAGAATTACCATATGCAGGTGGTATGACGGCTAAGAGATGGTTAGGATTTTTATGGTTCACATTCTCTGGTTTGTCAATTTCTGGTACAACTAGAGATTGCCACGCTTGGCACAGATCATCAGTTGGTCTTGCTATGGGTTCTGATATCAGAACTGAAGTAAACTATATTCCTGAAAAGGTCAGTAATCTAATCACTTCATATATGTCTATGGGTGCTGTGATGATTGACAATGATGGTGCTATAGAATGTCAAATAACAGAATAGGAGAAAACTAATGGCTTTTACTCAAGCAAACTTAAAAAAGATTGCAGGTGGTGGAGATCAGAATGTTTATCTCTACAACTCTGCAGATGCTGTAGGTACTATTGCAGGATCTGGATATTTTAACAATGCTACCAATCAGCTTAAACAGAATGATGTAATCATTGCTGTTGGGTCTACAGGTGGCACAAGAACAGTAGATGTCCTTGTTGTATCAAGTGCAACAGCGGCGGCTACAGTTACTTGTATTAATGGTACATAGGGTATTGGGGGAGGCGACTCCCCCGATATTTAGATTATGGTAAGTAAAATAGATATATGTAATCAAGGATTAGTTTTAATTGGAGCAAACACTATTGCTTCTTTTACTGACAATACAACAGAAAGTAAGGTTGCTAATCAACTTTATGAAACAACATTGCGTTCTATGTTAACAAAAGCTAGATGGAGATTTGCTTCTAAACAAGCACAACTTTCAAAACTTGCAACCGATCCTTTAGATAAATGGGATTCTGCATACCAAATACCTAATGATGCAATATTAATACACACACTTACAGTTTCGGATAATGTTATTGTATTTGATAGATACAACGAAGAATTATTTACAAACACAAGTACTAACGATATTGTTGTTTGTCATTACACATATCAACCACACGAAGCAGAATTACCAGACTATTTTGTACAAGCCCTTGTATTTGAACTTGCTAGTTTATTTGCAGGTGCAATAGCAAGAAATGATAATTTGTCTACACTATATCAAAGACGTGCTCAACAACAATTATTACTAGCACGTAGTACAGAATCACAAACACAAACTACAAGAAAATTGAACACAAGTTTACTTATAGAAGTAAGAAATAGAGGAACTGCAGATGGTATTAGAGCAGTTGTACCAAGTAGCAGTAGTTAATGAATGGCAATACAACGTGTACACCAAAACAGTTTTACTCGTGGAGAAGTTGATGAAACTGTTATATCACGAACTGATATAGCCGCATTTCAACAATCACTTAAAAAAGCTAGAAATGTTTTTGTTTTAAATCAAGGCCCTGTTGAAAGACGACAAGGAACTTTGTTTAGATATGATTTAGGTGAATCTACTAGAATAGAACCATTTATATTTAATGAAAATCAAGAATATATAATTGCATTTCAAAATACTAAATGTAAAATTTTTTCTACTAATGGTACATTATTGCAAAGTTTTACAAGCTGTGCGTGGACTACAAGTAATCTATTTGAACTTACTTATACGCAACAAGCGGATACAATGATAATTACTCACAATGATTTTAAACCCAAAATAATTACACGAACAGGAGCAACAACATTTACTATTACAGATTTTGCATTTAAAGAAAGTACAAATCAAGACCAAGTGTATCAACCATATTTTAAATTTGCTGAAGATTCTATTACACTAGATATTGACCAAACAACAGCACAAACAGGTGTAACCTGTACAACAAGTGCAGATTACTTTTCAGCAACTATGGTAGGAACACGTATACGTTATCACGAATCTGAATTATTAATTACTGCCTATACCAATCCAACAACAGTAACAGCTACATTAAAAAAAGATGTAAGAATAGAATTAGATGATGACCCTTTAAAAAGTGAAGAAGGAAGTGGTACAGTTACAGTATTGCATCCTGCACACGGCTTTGCAAATGGTGCTAGTGTAACTATAGAAGGTGCAGAGTCTATACTTAATGAAGATGGTAATGGATTGGCGGCAGGTAATTTAAATGGCACATTTACTATAGCTGTATTAGATGACGATAGATATACCTATACAGCGGGTTCAAGTGATACAGGAGGAGATTCAGCAGATGGAGGAGGTACTAATGTAAGAATTATAGGACACCCACCAACAAAACAATGGGATGAGCAAGTGTATAGTGATTACAATGGTTATCCTACTACGTGTAAATTTCATCAACAAAGATTATTTTT
>FUFK010040004.1_pt1 | contig 46066 bp, 42 predicted proteins | sample 1021851 | NCBI WGS metagenome assembly FUFK01 (sample SAMEA51879418, study PRJEB19060) | metagenome
CCGTTTGATTCCAAAAGTTGGGTCTTGATGTTTTTTTGCAACTTCTCAAAAGCTTTCGCCTCGACTTGCCGAACTCGTTCTCGGCTAATACCAAACTCGGAACCAAGTTCCTCTAATGTCGCCGCGCTCTCTGATAAACGACGTTTCTGTATAATATATTGTTCTCTTGGATTTAATTTTTCCATTGCTGCCAAAAGAAGCTTGCTTCTTTCATTTAATTCTTCTCTGTCCGCATATACCTGTTCTTGGTCCTGACACTCATCGACCAACCAGTCTTGCCATTCGCCGTCCGATTCCGCCGATCTTGGCGCATTTAGTGAGTGGTCTGGTCCTGAGAGCCTTGCGTTCATACTCATAACTTCGTGTTCAGGAACATCTAAGCGAGACGCTATCTCCTTAACATTTTCGGGTGAAAGNTCTCCCTCGTCTATAGCCTTCATTTGGCCTTTTAACTTGCGCAAATTGAAAAANAGTTTTTTTTGAGCCGCTGTCGTTCCCATTTTCACCAACGACCAAGAGTGTAGGATATATTCTTGTATTGACGCTCGTATCCACCACATCGCATAAGTTGCCAGCCTAAATCCTCGTTCCGGATCGAANCGTTTAACTGCCTGCATCATTCCGATATTTCCTTCGGAAATTAATTCAGCGACGGGAAGCCCGTAACCACGATAACCCATAGCAATCTTTGCCACTAGNCGTAAGTGGCTAGTTACNAGCTGGTGAGCCGCCTCGGTGTCTTCATGCTCTACCCATCTTCTCGCTAACATATATTCTTCGTTGGCTTGCAACATTGGAAATTTCTGAATTTCATCGAGATATCTCGCGAAATTTCCTTCAGCTGTTAAATTTGGTANCAGGGCCACGTTNGACGGCATTTGAACACTCCGCTTTTGCTTACTNTNCGATANATGGGGATTAAGTATTACATTTTAAAGGTATAAATTCAATTTTTTTGCAAAAAAATGATAAAATCAGATAAAATTACTTTTGAAGAGTTCTGTTAATGACCGCATGTCGTCTGGTAATTGACTATTAAAACAGCAAACTTCTTTCGTTTTGGGATGTTTGAAAGATAATTTTCCGGCGTGTAATGCCTGACGTCTCAGCAGCTTAATAGTAGTTCTAAGCTCGTCATTTACCCCTTCCCGGATTTTTCCGCTTCCATATACAGGATCGCCGATAATCGGGAAGCCAAAATGACAGGTATGAACCCGAATCTGATGAGTCCGNCCAGTTTCCANTCTACAGCTTACTAGTGTTGCAGTAGGTCCAAATCGTTCAAGCACCTCAAAGTTTGTTATGGCTACTTTCCCGCCAGAATTAACCACAGCCATTTTTTTTCTATTTCTTCTGCTTCTACCAATTGGAGCGTCGACTTGAAATGAATTTTTTGCGGGACTCCCCCAAATTAAGGCTATGTAAGTCCGGTGAATAAGTCGACTAGCGAATTGATGGACTAAACTTTGATGGGCTTCATCAGTTTTAGCAACCACAATTAACCCTGTAGTATCTTTATCCAAACGATGAACAATTCCCGGGCGCTTTACGCCACCTATACCTGATAGGCTATTTCCACAATGTGCTAATAAGGCATTAACCAACGTACCCGTCAGTGCGCCTGGTGCTGGATGCACAACCATATCAGCAGGCTTATCGACGACCAATAAGCTATCGTCTTCATAGACAATAGTTAGATCTATCTTTTCTGGGATTGGAGCTGGTTGCACTGCCTCTGGAATAACAACACTATATTTTTGAAGATGTTTGACGATTGCGGAAGGGTCTCGTATTGTCTGACCGTTTTGCATCACGTAACCCTCTAGTATGAGTTGTTTTAGTCTTGTTCTTGATAAAGTAGGAAGTTCGTTATTTGAGTCTATCTTTTTGGCAAGCCAACGATCAAGTCTAGGCGGTGTGATTTTTAGTAAATCTTCTTCTACTATAAGTTCAAATTTTTCGTTGTTGATAGTGTCCATGGATAATAAAATAAACCAAAATCACGAAGAGCTAAATAGGGATGGCTCTAAATCACTTCAATTTCTAAAAATACTCGTTGTGGTAATGGGGGTAATGATCATAGCCGGGTTAATAATCGTCTTTGTCACCATATTTCAACGGATAACTTCAAAAACAAATTTTTCTTCTGAGGCGTCATATTCTTTGACAGAAGAGATTCCGAAAAGTTTTAAATTAAAAGATGTTACAATAGGAGATGGTAAAATAGGGGTGCATTTTCAGGATGATAAGGGTGAAAACTTCATAATTCTTTATAATGTAGATGACGGNAAACAAATNGGGCGTCTCACATTCAGCTTTTCTAAATGATTGGTCAACCTAAGTTGGACGAAGATATTATAAACTTTGCTAGCGACAACACATCTGGGGTCGATTTGGAAATCTTTTCAGTTGTGGAGCAGGCTGCAAAGTCGTCAGCCATGCCGTATGGAGATGATGTTTTTACATCGAAATTACAAACCATAGCGAACGAGATCTTTGAAAAACGAGTTTCCATATTCCCAGTTGCAACAGGATCTGCTGCGAACGCGCTAGCACTTTCAGTAGTCTGTCCTCCATACGGTTCAGTATATTGTCATAGAGAATCTCATTTAGAGGAAGATGAGTGCGCTGCACCCGAGTTCTACATAGGCGGCGGCAAATTATCTCTATTATCCGGAGAAAAGGCAAAGTTTTCGGCGGAAAGTTTAAAAGCGAAGCTGGAAGTTAAGTCACCGGCTCCCCCTATTCATCATTCACCTGCTGCTGCAGTGAGTATCACCCAAGCTACGGAGGTAGGATCAGTTTACTCCANAGATGAAATCGCTGCTATTTCTGATGTAGCAACATATCACAANTTATCGTTACACATGGATGGGGCCAGGATAGCTAACGCGATCGTTTCGTTGAGTGTAACTCCAGCGGAGGCCACGTGGAAGNCCGGTGTTGATGTCTTATCATTAGGAGCGACCAAGAACGGCGTCTTTGCCGCCGAGGCGGTTATTTTTTTCGACCCTGAAAAAGCCGCTGATTTTGAATTTAGAAGAAAAAGAGGTGGTCATCTTCTCTCAAAACATAGATTTTTATCTTCGCAACTTCTGCCCTATCTGGAAAAAAACAAGTGGTTGAGACTAGCTGAGAACGCTAATTTAAGAGCTCAGCAGCTGGGAAAAGGGCTCCAAAAATTGCCACAGTTTAACATTTTACACGAAGTAGAGACGAATATGGTTTTCGTTAAAATGCCGGCATCGCTTGTGGAGGGCTTCAAAAAGAAGAATTGTTTATTTTATACATGGGGGCAAGATGAAGGATATNTTTTTGGGCGCCTTGTCACCAGTTTTAACACAACGAAAAAGGAAGTTAATAGGTTTTTGGGAATTGCGTCGCAGCTGGCGAACTAATATTTTTTGAAAAGACACGGNCGCGTATTTGATATACGTATTACCTTTATTTATTCACTGGCGGTGTTTTCAAATCTTTTTGTAAATCAATTGAAAACTTTGGTTTTGGGAAATGACTCTTAATTTACCGAATGAAATGTTTGATGCACAAGCTAATGTTCCGCTTGATGGTATTAGGGTCCTGGATTTATCGCGGCTAGTATCAGGTAATATGGTTACCCACTTATTAGCTGATTATGGAGCTGACGTGGTAAAAATAGAAAGGCCAGGGGTTGGTGANGATCTCCGCAACTGGAAGACGGATGGTGTCAGCACACATTGGAAAGTTTATTGTCGTAACAAAAAAAGTATAAGCCTAGATCTAAGAAAATCACTTGGTAAAGAGTTGCTGTTGAAATTAGTCAAGACGGCCGATGTTTTAGTTGAAAACTTTAAACCGGGTACTTTGGANAAATGGGGGATAGGACCTGAAGCATTATGGGAGCACAATTCGAAATTAGTAATTGTTAGAATTTCAGGCTGGGGGCAAACGGGGCCTTGGAGTCATAAGCCAGGTTTTGGAAGTCTCGTTGAAGCGATGTCGGGATTTGCTTCAATGAATGGTTTTGACGATCGACCTCCCGTTCTTCCACCTCTTGCGTTGGCCGACATGATAGCAGGACTTTATGGGGCATTTTCGATAATGGTTGCGGTTAGAGAGATTGAACAAAAAAAAGGTACAGGTCAGATCATTGATCTTTCACTATTTGAGCCTATCCTTTCAGTGTTGGGGCCAATTGCAGCAATCCATTCTATTTCAGGAGCAATACCAAGAAGGACGGGGAGCTTATCCGAAACAACTTCACCGCGGAACGTGTATGAGTGCAAAGACGGAAAGTTCGTAGCACTCTCTGCGTCTATGCAGGCTATGTCGGAGCGACTAATGAAAACGATTGGTAAGCCTGAGTTAATAGAAGATCCTAGGTTTAAAACAAATACAGACAGAGTAAAAAATAATCATTTGCTGGATCCAATTGTTGCAAGTTTTATGAAATCTCTCACGCAAAAAGAGTGTTTGGAAATTTTTGAAAAAGCCGATGTAACGGTGGGTGCTGTGGCTGATATAGAACAATTGTCGTCTCACCCATATATCATCGAGCGGGGATCACTCGTAAACTTGCCTGACAGAGATGTTGAGTCAGGCGTACTTCCAGCTCATGCCGCTATACCAAGATTGTCGGAAACACCAGCGAAAATGAGAAGTGAGGCACCAGATATTGGTGAAAATAATGAAGAAATATTTCGGGAAATTGGGCTTTCAAAATCTGATTTGAAAACCCTTGAAGAGCAAGGAGTGATTTGATGCAAGATAAGGATAAACCTCTTTGGCGGTCGATGCTTTACGTGCCGGCAACTAGTGAGAAATTTATTGAAAAGGCTCATGAACGGGGTGCCGATGCAATTAAAATAGATCTCGAAGATGCCGTTGCACCCAAGGAAAAGGATACAGCAAGAAAATTAGTGAAAGATGCCGCGCAACTTGTTTCTAGAGGGTCGGCAGATGTTTTAGTAAGAATCAATAGGCCATTACGTATGGCGGTTGCCGATATCGAATCATCTATTTGGCCTGAAGTTTGTGGGTTGGTTTTGCCAAAGGTTGATTCTGCAGATCAAATTAATTTTCTATGTGAAATTATTACTGAGCTTGAGGAGGAAAGAGGCCTGGATATTGGTCATACAAAACTCATGGTGCTAATAGAGACACCTCGTGGGTATTCCAATGTAAGGTCTATAGCTAGCTCATCAAAAAGATTATCCGCAATCGCTCTGGGACAGGAGGATTTTTCCGCTGAAATGGGCATGCTTGAGCCAGAGGGTATGTCGCTCTTGAGCTATTACCAAACGGTCCAAGTAGCCGCAAGGGAGGCAGGAATACTTCCCATTGGTTATCCAGGCTCGATAGCAGAATTCACAGATTTAGACCTGTTTAGATCCAATGCAATGGTTGCGCGCCGGTTAGGGTTCGATGGTGGTGCTTGCATACACCCTAGGCAAGTTCCAATACTCAATGAGGCATTCACCCCAANGGAGAGCGAAATCAATCGCGCGGAGGCCATGGTGAAAGTCTACGACGAGGCAATGGCTGCAGGGGACGGTGCTATTGCTTTTGAGGGTAAAATGATCGATGTGCCTGTGGTCGCTCGTGCCAAAAGGGTCTTAGATATTCGTGATAAAATACGGTCAAAAAAGAACGCAGGGGTTTAAAGCTTGCTGCAGAACTCAAAAGAAACAGCTTGGTAAAACCAGGAGACTAGTAATGCCTTCTTATCAATATATCTATGTCATGAATGGTCTTTCAAAAACCTTTACTGGCGGGAGAGAGATTTTAAAGAACATTAATCTTTCTTTTTTTCCAGGAGCAAAAATAGGTGTCTTGGGAACCAACGGAGCAGGTAAGTCCACGTTACTCAAAATCATGGCAGGCATCGACACCCAATTCGTTGGAGAAGCTTGGGCTGCCGAAGGAGTAAAAGTGGGATACTTACCTCAGGAACCAGAGTTAGAAGCCGGTAAAACTGTCCATGAGTTAGTCATGGAGGGCATGTCAGAAACGAAGATGATTCTGGATAGATTCAATGAAGTTAGTGCCAAATTTGCAGAAGAAATGACCGATGACGAAATGAATACGCTTCTAGCGGAGCAGGCGGAACTGCAAGAAAAAATTGATGCTGCCAACGCTTGGGATCTGGATAGACATGTGGAAATAGCGATGGACGCGTTGCGTTTACCTCCAAGTGATACAGACGTAGGGCCTTTGTCAGGAGGAGAAAAACGCCGTGTTGCCTTATGCCGATTATTGCTATCTGCCCCAGACCTTTTATTACTTGATGAGCCAACAAATCACCTTGACGCCGAATCTGTAGCCTGGCTGCAACGATTTCTTCACGATTTCCCAGGAACCGTTGTTACGGTAACGCATGATCGGTATTTTTTAGATGAAGTTGCCGGGTGGATACTAGAGCTCGATAGGGGGCAAGGAATTCCATTTGAGGGAAATTACTCAGGTTGGTTAGAACAAAAACAGAAACGTCTTCAGCAGGAGGGTAAGCAGGACGCAGCCAGGCAGAGGTCTTTGGCTAATGAATTAGAGTGGGTCAGAGCCTCGCCACGAGGGCGACAGGCCAAGAGCAAGGCTCGTTTGACCGCCTATGAAGATCTTCTAAATCAAAACCAGGAAAAAGTAATAGATAACGCCAAAATAGTCATTCCACCAGGACCTCGTCTTGGAGATCTGGTCATCGAGTCACTTAACCTCGTGAAGGGGTTTTCAGATAGGCTTCTTGTAGATGATTTGTCTTTCAAATTACCACCTGGAGGCATTGTAGGTGTTATAGGCCCGAATGGAGCAGGAAAAACAACACTGTTTAGAATGATTACGGGACAAGATAGCCCTGACTCTGGCTATATCAATGTAGGAGAAACGGTAAAGCTGGGGTATGTAGATCAATCAAGAGATGATCTGAACCCGAATTCAACCGTTTGGGAAGAAATTTCGGACGGGCTCGATGAAATCGAACTAGGCAAGCGGAAAATGCAGAGCCGGGCATACTGCGGAATGTTCAATTTTAGAGGGGCGGATCAGCAGAAAAAGGTTGGACAGCTGTCTGGTGGTGAAAGAAACCGTGTTCACCTTGCAAAAATGCTTAAATCGGGGGCAAATCTTATATTATTGGATGAACCGACAAATGATTTGGATGTAGATACATTAAGAGCTTTAGAAGAAGCACTGCTTGAATTTGCTGGATGTGCAGTAGTGATCAGCCATGACCGTTGGTTTCTAGATAAGATTGCCACCCATATTTTGGCATTTGAGGGTGATAGCAATATTGAATGGTTCGAGGGTAACTATCAAGCTTACGAAGAGGATAGACGGAGAAGACTTGGTAGCGATGCAGACCAGCCACATCGTATAAAATACAAGCCAATTATTCGAGCTTAATTAGTTATTAAGAGGCACTGCGGAGTTTTTTGATTTGAACTTTCATTGCTGCCAGGAGTGATTCAAAACTCCCATTATTGCGCTTTATCACCGCTGAATATTCGTTTCTTTGGGTAATGGCCATGCTAATTCCAGCTATGACTACGTCCACTATCTTGAAACTTTTTCCTTTTGGAATCAATCTCCAAACGATGTTTACATTGGTCTTTGGGTTCTTTGGATCAGCAAGTTGTGATTCTACGAAAATAAACTTCCGTTTCCCCAGTTTATGACCCGAAACTATAATTTTTTGCTTNGAATAATCTATAAACCGCTTTGAATATGTCAGNTCGACTAAATTTTTAAAAAGACTCAAATATTCTTTTTGTTGATCAGGGCTTGCAGTTTTCCACGGGCGCCCTACAACAAATTTCGCAATCCATGGTAAATCAAACCCCCTTTCTACCAGTTTCATGAATTTCTGTTGGCGTGTTGTTTTATCTAGCGATCTGTTTTGATTTAATTCAGCAACTTGGCTGCTTAAGGAGTTGATGAAATCCTGAGCATGCCTCCCTAATTCGTTGTTTTTTGCATGAGCGGCACTAATAACGATAAGGAGCCCGAAGATCGCACCAATGAACTTTTTCATAATTCTCACTCAGTAATTGTCTAGTACGGGAATAATTACCTAATAACTAGCTTTAATCTAGAAGTTTAAGGAATTGATTGTCAAAAGCATCTATCGTTTCCGTTGTTTCTGGACTGTTTTCTATCTTCCCGTTGTTTATAGACGCGTTACGGCGTTGGCTATAAGTNGTTTTAACTCGTGTATANTAATCGANTGAATTTTCCCTCAACTCGTCAATTTGTNTTGAATATTTTGCTCTAAAAGTAAGGGCTTCGAATGCTCCCCTGGTGCCACTAAACACCGTCCTGCTACTTTCGGTGCCTAAGTAGTTTAACGGGTTGAGGAAAACGTCTACCGCTCGGCCAATACTATCTCTCAGATTTGTGGGTCCAAGGAGCGGTAGTACCAGGTACGGTCCTGACTGAAAACCATATGAACCCAGTGTCTGACCAAAATCTTCACTCTGAAAATTTAAGCCATACTTAGCCTTTAAGTCTACGTGCCCCAGATAGAATGATTGCAAAAGGAAGTATTTTAAGGTTGTTTCTGCTTGGTTGAAATTTCCTTGCAAAAGATTGTTAGCAAGAGCATTTGGTGTTTCCAGCCATTGCAAAAAGTTATCTATATCATTTTGTAGTAATTTCGGTGTGATTCGTCGATAGAACAAAGATACTGGCCGAAGAAGCGCTTGGTCNACAGTGTCGTTAGCAGTAAAGACTTTACGGTTTATCAGTTCAAGAGGATCGGCATGAAACTCTAGACTTGTCGTATTGCATGAAGTTAACGAAATACTGCCCAATAAAATACAGCAACNAATGAATTTTTTATACATTATCGACAATCTTGATTAATCTCAGCAGTATCAAAGTATCGTGTATTATTAGACTCAAAGCTTTTTCTCAGTTCAAATATCAATCGGATAACCAGTGGATGAATTCCGAAACCTATCTGCATTTTAGGACAATTTGGTTGCATTAAGCAGGCTACTATACTCATGTTCGTTGTATACCAAAAAATTGACGTCCAAGAAAAATAAATAATGCTCAAGTTCAGGATTAATAGCTCTGATGGGCTTCACTTCTTTAAATAAATGTTACGGTATAGGGGTTTCGATATGATAGGAAGAAAATATACTGGTATTTGAATAACCGCTAAAAATAACCAGAGATTTTCATAAAACGCTCCACTAGCAACGGGTAATAATAGTGCTAGATTCCTGCTTCCACCGGCGAGGGCAATTGTACCTGAAGTTGATCTATCAAATTTACAAAACACAATGGCACAGATTAGTTGTGATAAAATGCAAACTAAAGTTGCAGCCAGAAAAAATGTCAANACTCTCGACGGATCGGTTGGCCAGACATTGTGGATGCCACCCATTATTGTCACAGCAAAAAATGCCATTANAATTACAATTAGACCACCCGCTGCAGGGTCGATCCTTCTAGCCATCTGTTTCCCTAAGAACTTTCGAAGAACCTGTGCTCCCAATGTGCAAAGGCACACAATTATCATCAATTTAGCCGATATAGATATGGGATCAATGTTGATACTGTTATCAGTTAGTAGCGCCAATAATATTGGAAGGGTTAGTGTAAATGCCAGCGTTGCTAGTAATAAAATTAAAAGAGCTGCCGTCCCATTTAAGCCGATCAATAAAGCAAGACCCGGCATCGAAACTAGCGGCGGGCAGCTTCCCCACGCCACAAGGATAGCTTTAAGTTCTGCGGGAATATTTATCAGTATTGTTGCAAGAAAAATCAGCAATGGAATTATAATTAATATGAAAAACGTTCCGCAAAATAATAGTCGTATATTTGTAAAAGNCGATCAATATTTCTTCGGGATCTAGCCGAAATATTGACACGGTCAACATCAGGATGACGGTTGTTTCAGCAAAGGGTTTTGTAAGAATGGTAAGGTTAGGAAATAATAACCCTATTATGACACCAGATGGCATTAACCATGTACCATAATGGTCGATTTTGCTGAAGAGTTTTAAAAAGTGCGTCAAGTGGTACCTGCGAAAATATCATCTAAATTTCTTGGACGGTTTGATTTTATGTTCCCCCTAGGCTGATTTTCTTAAAATCNGCCTCGNTCAATTCATAAATTAAATTGGAATGGTCCTGAGTAAATCCGAGTTTTTCATAAAATGTGCGTGCCTCATTATAAGATCGAACCTCTAGGTCTATTCGAGCGCAATCATTTTTTTTCGCTTCCTTTGCTAGATAGCTCAGGAGGTGGCGTCCTACACCATTGCGCCGACTAGACTGTGACACTATTATATCGTGTAGGTTCAGAACTTTACGTCCGGCCCAACTACTGTAGGTAAAAAAATACACAGCTACCCCAACTGTCTTGTCAGCGTCGTGAGCTAAAATTGCGTGAAACTTTGGATTTGAACCAAAACCGTCACGGCGGATATCTGCAGGAGTGGCTTGCACCTTTTCTCTAAGACCAAGATAGTCGGCAAGCTCTGATATAAAAGCGTGAATAGTATCACAATCTTCTATGGTTCCTCGTCTTACCCGTATATTCATGTCTGCACATTCTTCATAAAGTTATTTAATAAGTTCTGCTATGAGAGCAGAAACAGAAATCGTTAGTGGTGTTTCATTGAATTCAGACGAAATTTAATATTTGAATTATTTAAAAGTTGTATTTTGAGCTCTTATAGTATGAATTTTTCAACGACTCATATACTAACAAATAGGATACATGAATTTTAAAAAATTTACTAACAGGCTGGGATGATCTCATAGATGCCAAGCTTAAACGTCGGTGATGAATCAAATTCTAAGAATGCTGGCAATACGTCTAACGTCGGATATTTGCAAGGATTGAATTCAAAACAATTAGAGGCTGTGGAGGCAGTTGACGGCGCCGTACTAGTCCTAGCAGGTGCAGGCACTGGAAAAACACGAGTTTTAACAGCAAGGCTTGCCCATCTTATTGCCCAAAAAGTAGCCATGCCGTGGTCAATATTAGCAGTAACATTTACGAATAAAGCTGCGAGAGAGATGCGTGACCGGGTCACAAACATTATTGGTCCGATGGCGGAACAAGTATGGCTAGGTACTTTTCACTCTTTGGGAGCGCGTATACTGAGACGACATGCGGAGCTTGTAAACCTGAAACCTAATTTTACAATTCTAGACACGGATGATCAGATCAGGCTCATTAAGCAAATAATGCAGGCTGAGAATTTAGATGAAAAAAAATGGCCGCCAAGAGTTTTATCTGGAGTTATTCAGAGATGGAAAGACCGGGGGCTTACGCCCGAAAAAGTAAGTGATGATGAGGCTAAACAGTACTCGGATGTGAAATTAGCAGAAATTTATAGTCAGTATCAGGACCGACTTTCTGTTCTTAATGCAGCGGACTTTGGAGATTTATTGTTGCACTGTCTGACTATTTTTCAACAAAACCCTGATGTTTTAAGGGAGTACCAGAAACGCCTAACCCACTTGCTAGTTGATGAATATCAAGACACAAATGTAGCTCAATACCTATGGTTACGTTTTTTGGCACAAGGTAAACAAAATATCTGCTGTGTAGGTGACGATGATCAATCAATATATGGCTGGCGCGGTGCTGAGGTTGGTAATATTCTCCGTTTTGAGAACGATTTTCCTGGATCTAAAGTTATCCGTCTTGAGCAAAATTACAGATCGACTTCGAGAGTTTTAACAGCAGCNTCNGGATTNATAGCGCATAACGAAGATCGNTTAGGAAAAACCCTTTGGACTGACGGAAATGATGGCGATAAAATTATCGTCAGAGGTGTATGGGATGGAGAAGCAGAGGCGCGAACAGTTGGTGATCAGGTCGAGACATATCAACGGAAAGGTGTCTCACTTAACGAGATGGCCATACTAGTTAGGGCCAGTTTCCAAACAAGAGAATTTGAAGAAAGATTTCTAACGCTTGGTGTCCCTTACCAGGTCATAGGAGGGGCTAGATTTTATGAGCGTATGGAAATTCGAGATGCTATAGCCTACTTGCGTGTGATATATCAGCCGGACGATGATTTAGCATTGGAGCGAATACTCAATAAGCCGAAACGTGGTATTGGTCTTGCCTCGCTCCAATCAATCCACCATCTCGCTCGACTGGAATCTATATCTCTTTGGCTGGCAATTGCCAAAATAATTGACACCGATGAATTAAGGCCTGCAGCTCGGAAAAGTCTAACTAAGTTAATTGATGATTTCACCAGGTGGCGTTCAATGCTTGATCATACTGATCACATAGAACTTGCTGGTATTGTTCTTGATGAATCTGGCTATACGGAGATGTTATTAAAAGATAAATCGCCCGAAGCACCAGGTCGACTGGAAAATTTGAAAGAACTTGTAAGTGCTCTGGAAGAATTTGAAGGGCTAGGTCAATTTCTAGAGCATATTAGCCTTGTGATGGAAAATGCCGAGGATGATACGACGGAGCAAATAAGTTTGATGACACTTCATGCTGCTAAAGGTCTTGAATTTGACAAGATATTTCTTCCTGGTTGGGAGGAAGGCGTTTTCCCAAACCAAAGATCATTGGATGAGAGTGGTGCTAAGGGTTTAGAGGAAGAAAGAAGATTAGCTTATGTCGGTTTAACCCGCGCACGAGAAACAGTAGAGATAAGTTTTGCGGCAAACCGAAGGGTCTATGGTAATTGGCAGAGTTCCATTCCGTCGCGATTTGTATCGGAAATTCCCGAAAGTGAAATAGAGCAATTTGACGAAATGGGTTTATCGAGTGACTTTTTTGGTGGAACAGTTCAATCAGAGGCTTGGGGCCAGGACGACTTCTTAGGTCAAACGCAGTTTCAAAGTACGGAGATTCAAAGTCCGGAGAAACGTCAGCGACTAAATGTAAAGAGTGTAAATCCCCGTGACATCCAGGTTGCGCTAGAGGATAGGTCTCGTGCCGACGTTACTATCGACGAAACTTTTTTTGCGCCAGGCGATCGGGTGTTTCATCAAAAATTTGGAATGGGTACTGTTAAAAGCGCAGACGGTGACAAACTAGAAATTGCTTTTGATAAAGCAGGCGAAAAAAAAGTTATTTCAAGGTTTGTAAGGCAGCTATGAACAAGCGCTTGCAAATTAATATTAAAGTGCTTCAAAAAGATATAAACATTGTCTCTGCAAGATTAGAATCTTTTACTGATGCGCTTTCAACATTTGAATCGAGTGGGACAGAATTTTGGGAAATTAACGGGATCACAAAAACAACTTCTGATGAGAATGAAGTAAACGCAGTTGTAAAAGAATTGGTGCAACAACTTAATCTTCAACCTACAGATTTCAGTATCGAACTGTTACCAGACCAAGATTGGTTAGCCGAAAATAGGACGTCATTTCCCCGTTTATATTACGGCCGGTTTCTAATACACGGCTCGCATAATAGGCCAAAAACCGCAAATGGATTTTTAAATATAGAGTTAGAGGCAGGTAGAGCCTTTGGGTCGGGGAGTCACGAGAGCACAGCAGGTTGCTTGTTCTCGCTCTTACATTTATTTAAAATCATTTCACCTAAAAGGATTATGGATCTTGGTTGCGGGTCAGGAATTCTCTCAATAGCCTCTGTAAAACTTTGGCCTTTGGCGAAGACCCTAGCACTGGACATAGACTATGACGCGGTCAAAACAACTTTGGAAAACATCAAGGTTAACAAGGTATGGCGGCAGATTAGATGCAAACACAGCAATGGATTTCCTAGGGCTCGGCCCGGAACGAGTAAGAAATATGATCTTATAGTGGCAAATATTTTGGCAAAGCCGCTCGTTGCTTTGGCGCCTCACTCTTCTAATTTCTTGCGGAGTGGAGGTCATATAGTTTTGAGTGGTCTTTTGAGAACCCAAGAGAGAGAGATTTTAGCAGTATATAATTCTCTTGGATTTAGACTAGTATCAAGAAAGAGATTGAAGGAGTGGACTACTTTCATTCTCAAATATAAGAGGACTTAAATTATCGTGTTCCTNATTAAAAGAGTGATATCGATATACGATTGAGAAAAGGTAAAAGGTTGGATGTTGGGGGAAGAACAAACTTACGCTTTGAAANATCAAAAGCTGTCATTAGATGAGTTATCAGACGAACTAAATGATCTTCTGAAATCAAATAATATCTCAAAGTCTCTTTACGACATTTTTTCTATCATCGATGGGGTAAATGCGTCAGCTTTGCCTCAAACTGATACTAGTTGGATGTCTATGGTCTTACATCCAATGCCCTCCAAATTGGGGGAAAAGCTCAGTGNAATGCGAAAGAACAGATTTCTGAGTTCTATCAAAAACACCACTGCCTCTAGTGAGGAGCGACTGGTTTCACTTCGAAACATTATGGAAAAGCAAAATTTGCAGGGTTATTTAATCCCGAGGGCTGATGAATATCAGAGTGAATACTTACCAAAGTCTTCGCAGCGCCTCGCCTGGCTAACTGGCTTTGATGGTTCAGCTGGCTTCGCGATTGTACTAAAGCAACGGGCAGCAATCTTTACGGATGGACGCTATACACTTCAGATAAGAGACCAGGTAGATGAGAAACATTTTGAAATATATAATACTGCAGAAATGCTACCTCTAGACTGGTTAGAATCCAATTTGAGTAAAAATGATTGTATTGGTTTTGATCCCTGGCTTCACACGTGTGATGAAGTAATAAAAATTTCTACCGTACTCGAATCAAAAGATGCCGAAGCAATAAAGTTGTCTAAGAATTTNATCGATGAAATTTGGTTGGATAGACCTCCCGTTCCGTTAGGGCCCATTACTCCTCATCCTGAAATTTATGCAGGGGAAGCAGTTGCATCTAAATTTGACACCATTAACACTGAAATGATGAAGAATGAGGAGGACGTAGTAATAATATCGTCGCCAGAGTCGATTGCTTGGTTGTTGAACATAAGAGGTTCCGATGTTGCACGAACACCGTTGCCCTTGTCTTTTTTGATGTTGAATAAAGAAGGCCATGCAAAGCTATTTGTAGACCAAAGAAAAATTGTCGACGAAACACGAAATCATCTTGGAAATGCAGTGTCAATTTTACCAATTAAGGAGTTTGGCTCCGAGCTAAACTCCTTGGCGCGTGGCAGTAAAAAAATACGCTTAGACCCAAAGACGTGCCCNGCTTGGGTCGCTGAGAAATTTAATTCCGCATCTTTAAACATAGTCCACGGAGATGATCCAACACTGATACCAAAAGCAAAGAAAAACAAGGTGGAACTCGCAGGGACGCGTGNTGCTCATATCCGCGATGGGGCCGCTTTTGTTAGGTTTTTGCACTGGTTTTCACTTAATGCAAAACAAGGGCAATTGGATGAAATGAATGCGGCTACAAAATTACAAAATTTCCGCGAAAAAGATCCACTCTTCAAGGACCTTAGTTTCGATACGATTTCAGGTTCTGGCCCCAACGGTGCGATAGTGCATTATCGTGTAACGGAAGAGTCAAATAGGACTATTGAGTTGGGAGATTTGTACCTTGTTGATTCTGGCGCTCAATATTTAGATGGGACTACGGATATCACCAGAACGATAGCAGTCGGTGATCCTGGTGACGAAGCAAAAAATTATTTTACGCGAGTTCTGAAGGGTCACATCGCGATAGCATCAAGCAAATTNCCCGTTGGCACAAACGGGTCACAGTTGGATGCGCTCGCTAGGGCACCTCTATGGGCTATTGGTGCAGATTACGATCATGGAACTGGTCACGGTGTTGGTTCATATCTAGGGGTACATGAGGGACCACAACGTATATCGAAACTACCTAACTCAGTGTCGTTGCAACCTGGCATGATAGTTTCCAATGAGCCGGGCTATTATAAATCGGGCGCGTACGGCATCAGATTGGAAAATCTCTTGGTGGTTCAGTCTGAAATAATTCCCAATTCAGAACGCGCAATGCTAAGTTTTGAGACAATAACATTGGCTCCGTTCGACAGGAGCATGATCCTTAACGAATTACTGGAGGATCATGAAAAAAGTTGGCTGAATAATTATCATGCATGGGTTCGTAAACAGTTACTGCCTTTATTAAGTACTAACGATGGTGCATGGTTAATAGATGCTACTGAACCACTTTAGCCAGATTAGTTATGTACTGGAACATTTAATGACTTATGAAACTATTAAATACGCTGTAAATGATGGGGTGGCCAAAATTGAATTTAACAGACCAGACGCCGGAAACTCTATAAATAGAAAATTTGCCCATGAATTTATGGATGTTGCCATAAAGTCGACCACTGATTCGAGTGTTAGATGCATTGTGATAGGGGCAGCGGGCTCAATGTATAGTTTTGGCGGTGACCTAAAATTTTTTTCAACTGAAATGGAGAAAATTGAAGGTACACTTATAGAATTAACAGCCGTTCTGCACCAGGGAATACAGCGCTTCCACAATTGTAAAGTCCCAGTCATCATAGTGGTCGACGGGATGGCTGCTGGGGGAGGGTTTAGCTTGGCGTTATTTGCGGATATCGTTTTTGCATCCAGATCATCGAAATTTACGATGGCATANACAAACGCCGGTTTATCGCCAGACGGGAGCTCTTCATATTATCTTCCTCGACTTGTTGGGCTCAGAAGGGCTCAGGAATTAATGCTTACGAATAGAGTTTTGTCTGCTGAGGAAGCGCAAGAATGGGGGATTGTTACCTACGTCTGCGATGGTGAGCAATTGGATGTGGAAGTAGAAAAGTTGGCAAGCAAACTTGCTTCTGGGCCGACCAGAGCTTATGGAGCTGTAAAGCAATTACTGGCCCGTACTTATGATCAATCTTTGGAAGTTCAACTAGAGCAAGAGTCCCGATTAATTGCNGAGATGGCCGACTCAAAAGATGGACGAGAAGGACTTGATGCTTTTCTTAACAAGCGGAAACCGAATTTTAAGGGCCATTAAAACCATTTAACTAGTTAAAAAAAGATCTATACTCAGCAATAGTAGCTCGTAATAAGTAAGCATCTTTTTTTAACCCCTAACAAAAATTTTAGCTAATTATTGATGGTAGTGATTACAGCTTCCCAGCCAAACTCATTAATGACTAACGATGCGCACTTCGCAATGGTTTGGTGAATGATAAAATCCTCAAAATCATATGTGTTCCGAGCTTGCGAAGCCGTTATAAATTGCCCAACAAATTTGCCATCCAGTGTTAGCGGGCTGTACATAGCGGAGCCCATCCGAGCCGTTTTGAGAATTTGTTCGAAGTTCGAGTGCTCGTCAGTATTTGCTAATAATAATGGCTTTTCATTTTTAACTACCCATCCGGGATGACCGAGATNGTCGGGAATGCTNAGTCTGTGTTGTTCTGCNGGAAATCCTGTTTCCGCTAGTAAGACACTCTTTTGATCATCTTTTAGATGCATGAAACAACCAGCAACAGTGAATTGTTGTTCACCGTTTTTAAGGCTCCCAGGCTTCTCTGATGCTCTCATGTCGCCTAACTGTGATGCGGCTAGCATGCTAAACTTTGTTAGTTTTGTCTCAAGAATTTCATTATCTTCGCACACATATAAAATACTGTTCAGCTGTTCGAGAATTCGATAGACGTTCTGTTTTGTAACTGTTGTTGAGCTTTTCATTGAGAATTCTTAAGAAATCATGATCCTTTTTATCTTATCATCCAACTGAGTTTAGGAGAATTGAAAATTGAATTCAGAATGCGCTGTTTTTTAAAATTTTGATTGTAGTTCTCTCCATATTATAAATATTCCTACATATCAGTAGCTTGTATTTGTAGAAGGCTATAACTTAAAAACAATTGCAAATCCTTGATGGGAAAAAGAATGTCTATGAAAAATTCATTGAAGTTTGGGTTTACCGCCGTAGCTGCCTCGACTGGCAATGATACGGGTGACGATAAATCTCGATATAACCAAATGATAAAAGATTGTCGACTTGGTTATGAGCTTGGATTTGATTGTGCATGGGTTTTGGAACATCATTTTACTGATTATTTCCCAACTCCAAGCCCCCTTATTCTCATGTCACATTTAGCTGCAGCGTTTCCTGGATTGTCTTTAGGGTCATGTGTACTTGTCGTTCCTTGGTATAACCCGTTGAGACTGGCCGAAGAAATTTCCATGCTAAGTCATTTATGCGCGGGTGAATTACATTTAGCGTTTGGTAGAGGCACAGCCAAACTGGAATATGACGCGTATGATATTGATATGTCCTCTGCAAAAGACAGATTTAAAGAAGCTATTACACTAATTGACAAGGGGCTCTCTGGTGAAGCCATTGAACATAGCGGAGAGCACTATAATGTTGGTAGGCGGGTTAAGATTAGACCGACCCCCAATCGGGAGAAAATCTTTTTTTATGGTGCCGTTGGAAGCAGAGAGAGTGCCGCAGGAAACGCAGATATGGGTATGCCGATCCTTCTTAATACCCAATTTCCGCCGCATATGTTGAAAAAGGTCACAGAAGGTTGGCAGGAGAGAGCTGATCATATAGGTCTTTCTGCCCCTGGAGACCGACCAATTTCGACGAACTGTGTCGTGGCTGATAGTGACGAAGAAGCAAGGGAGACAGCTAGAGGTTACATGGCTAAATTTTTTGAACTTCAGGCAGATCATTACGAAGCAGACGCAGACCACTGGAAAGGTATTGAGGGATACAAGCAATTTTCCAAGACTTTTGGTAATCTGAGGAAAATGGCGGATCCTGCAAACCTTGATGGCTTCCTTGATAATCAACTGGTGGGCTGTCCAAAAACAATTTCAGGTAAATTGGAAGAGTATAGGGATTTGGGGTTCAATCATTTCATTTTAAATTGCGCAAGGGAAGGATGGCCCAGACACCTCAGAGAGATTAGCATGACCCGATTTGCCACAGAAATAGCGCCAGCGTTCAAAACGGCCGCCTGAACTAATAAACTAATGTTTAATTTTCAAGTTTGTGTTCTGAAAGAGATCGAAGAAGCTAACTCAATTCTATCAAAATCGCCTGGAGATAAAGTATGAAATTAGGTTTGTCTTTTCCTCAAACTGAGATTGGTACCGACCCAATTGTTATAAAAGATTTTCTCCAAGCAGCCGAAGAGCTTGGTTACGATTTTGTTACTTTTGTTGATCATGTGCTGGGTGAGGAAGCACCCCGTGGGGCCACTTTTGCGAATAAATACACCCGTGATTACATGTTTCATGAAGTCATGGTACTCATGGGATACGCGGCAGCCGTTACCCAAAAAATTGGGCTAGGCACAGCCGTCATGATTCTTCCGCAAAGACAAGCGGTACTAGTTGCTAAACAGGCAGCGGAAATTGATATTCTATCTGGTGGTCGCTTGAGATTAGGTGTGGGACTAGGCTGGAATAAAGTAGAGTACGATGCACTTGGTATGACTTTTGGCAATCGTGCTAAGAGGTTTGGCGAACAAATAGACGTTATGAGGAAACTTTGGTCAAATAGAACTGTCGAGTATAACGGGGAGTTTCATAAGTTTGAAAGTGCAGGCATAAATCCGGAACCTGTGCAAAGACCAATACCAGTTTGGATTGGCGCAATGAAAGAGGTGGCTGTTCGCAGAGCCGCGGCTGTAGGGGACGGCTGGTTCATGTTCCCTCGTCAAGATCCAAGTGATGAGGCACAAAAGATGATCTCTGTTTTTCGTCAATCAGCAGCAGAGGCAGGCAAAGAACCGGATGATCTTGGAATAAATGCAACAGTATTTGCAAATCAGGGAGCCGGGCCTGGTGACTGGAGAGAGGTTATGAACGAATGGGGAAATATGGGGGCAAATGAATTTACCTTTCGCACTGCAGAGTCTGGCTTAAAAAATCTTGATGAACATTTGCAGGCAATACAAGGGATGGCCGGGGAAAGGTGAATTACTATGGGTGAAAATTATTTAGATCACGTTGTTATAAATGTTAAGGATGATATGGACCTGGCACAATTAGTCTTTTCAAACCTTGGGTTTACCTTAACGCCAAGGGGATATCATACTCTCGGTTCAATAAATCACCTGATGATGTTTGGTAGNGACTATATGGAGTTGATAGGCTTTCCCGAACATGGAGTAGCTAATAATCCAAATGCTCGCCCTGATCTTACTACCGCGCCCTTTGGTATAAATGGTTTGGTTTTTAAAAGTAGCGATGTGGACAAAACGTTTGAGAAATTAGTTGAACTAGAAATGGATGGTGATCCCCCCAAATCCTTTAGTAGGCCGGTCGAATTAGATGGACGCAAAACCGATGCTAAATTTAGGACAGTAACTGTTAGGGCAGGGGTATTCCCCGAGGGGCGAGTTTATTTCTGTGAGCACGGTACCCCGGAACTTGTTTGGCGGCCGGAGTGGCAGAGCCACAGAAACGGCATAGAGGCAGTGAGCGAAATAGTTGTCGTGACCAGAGAACCCGCAAAATCTGCTGATCTTTATATCAAATTACTCGGGACTTCTTTAGTTAAAAAGTCTCTCGGTAAAAGTGTAGAGATCCCCGGGGGAGGCTGTATAACCGTTTACTCAGAAGATGAATATCAGGAGCGTTATGGACAACTTGCTTCAGGTCTTGAGGGGAGGGATGCAATATTTGGTGCCTTGGTTTTCGAAACTGCCAAAGATATATTTAAGTTAGATATACAGGGCGCAAAGCATGTTGAAATGGAGAGAAAGGAAAGCAGCTTAGTTTTAAGAGTGCCGAAATATGACTCAGTTTTGGAAATCACTAAGTCCGGTGGTTGAGCCAATTTTTCATGATGCCCTTGAAAACCAGGCTGTAGATGAAACTCATCCTACATGGATAGAGTTCGACGCAGAAGCGTTACGCCACAATCTAAGCATAGTCAGAAAATCTTTAACGCCGGGAACTCAAATAATTGCTTCAGTAAAGGCAAATGCTTACGGTCACGGGATTATTCCAGTCTCGCAAGTTCTCGAACGGGAAGGTGTTGAAATGTTGGCGACAGGATCCTTCTCAGACGCTCAGGAAATACGTCGAGTAGGAGTTAAAACACCAATCTTGATGTTAGCCGGTACTTTACCTGGAGGCATGAAAAATCTTATTCAAGAGGGATTTATCCCAACGGTTTATGATTTAATTGGGGCGCGGTCTGCAGCCGCAGCAGCAAAAGCTATCAAAGATGATTACCAACATCCCATTTTTATTAAGGTTGACTGCGGTATGGGTAGACTTGGAATAAGTCTTCCGAACACCCTACGTTTTTTAGAAGAAATAAAAAATATGCCCAATCTCTGGGTTCAGGGTCTCTATACACACCTGTCTTTCAAAGACGATATTAGTATGAAATTTACAAGAGAGAGGTTATCACTTTTTTATGAAATGCTCAAAAATGTCAAACAAAAAGGCCATGTAATCCCTATAACACAAGCGCTAGCAAGTTCAGCATTAATCATGGGATTGGATGATAAATGCACAGCTATTTGCCCTGGCCATGTTTTATATGGTTTATCATCCATAACTGAGCCACCTGCCAGTATGAATGAATTCTTACCAGTCTTAACTTCTGTCAAAAGTCGCGTTATTCACGTTGCCGACCATAGGGATGGGCCAAGCCCCGGATCCGGCGGGTATCATAGGAATCGCTCTTTATCGAGAACGGGTGTTGTGCCATTTGGCTTACATGATGGAAACGCATCTATTAAAGAAGAAAAACGACCCGTAGTCCTTTTTAAGGGTAAACGACGTCGGGTCTTGGGGGTATCTCTTGAGCATCTTGTGTTTGAAGTTGAGGATGGTACCGACCTAGAAATAGGTGACGAAACAACTCTAATTGGTGGAGAGGGACCTGAGAAAATTGAATTAGTTGAATTTGCGGCTTGGCAACAAAGCTCTCCCCTGGAAGCTCTTATGCTATTAAGTAACAGGTTGCCGATTACTTTCAAAAAGTAGATCTAGAGTTTTTGCGTATTGCAGCTTTGTTTAATCTTTTGAAGAGGCTCTTCCATAACCACCACCGCCGGGAGTCGCGAGTAAAATATAATCTCCTGGATTAACTACATGCTGTAATTTAGGATCGATGGGGTCTCCGTTTAATTCNAATCGACCTCTAACCCCGTCCTCGCCACCGGCAATTCCGCTTGCTGGAATTTTTGTTCTTTCGGCTAAGAAGGCGAAGACCCCCGGTTTCTTTCCAATATATTGAAATTCCACAGTTTGACCGTCACCACCTTTGAATGCACCATTGCCGCCAGAGTTTGAGCGTAAGGAGCGCTGTTTGAATCTGACTGGGTAACGTTGTTCTATCTCCTCAATTGGCGTCGATGAAATATTAGAGGGCCAGCTTGTGCATGATAAGCCGTCACCAGATGAAGACGCCCCCATTCCACCATTAAAGAAAAATAGACCTGCTATTCTAGTGCCATCTACTTGGTATCCGTTAAGATTAACGCACCAGATTGGTGAACCCGATCCAGCAAGTATTTTCTCAGGAGCAATTTCTGATATAGCATGCATTATCAAAGCTGGGATGAAATGTCCTGTTAAAACCCGGCTTCCAACTGACGCTGGATGGCTAGGATTAACAATACTTGAAGGCGGTGCTATCAACTTTAATGGTTTAAGGGCACCCTCATTATTCGGTAATTCAGGTGCGAGAGCAGACTTGATAGCGTAGCTGGTCATTGCTCGTGTATAGCAAAGGGGACAATTAACTGCTTTATTAACTTGACTAGACGACCCCGAAAAATCTGCTTCCAACGTGTCTCCTGCAATTTTAATCAATACTTTTATTTCTACTGGTAAGTCTGCTAAGCCGTCGGTTTTAACAGTCGAATAATACTCGCCGTCGGGTAAACCCTTTATGGCGGAACGGACGGCTTGTTCTGTTCTTTCACAAATAACTGCGGATAATTTTGATAGGTCTTTAAGCTGGTAGGTGTCAGTAATTTGCAGAATCCGTTGGTTTATTGTAAATAGCGCGCCAAGTTGCGCTTCTAAGTCACCCTCCACCTGATCCGAGACCCTAACATTCTGACGAATAATGGACATCAACGTTTCGTTGACCTCGCCCTTTTCATACAATTTCATAGGCGGAATTTGCAGTCCCTCTTCAAATACCTCCCTCGGCTCTGGTGATCGTATTTTTCCGCCTATATCCGGTGCGTGGGCTGTGCTGGCAGCAAACCCTATAATTTTTGCACCATTGAAAATTGGTCGACAAACGGAAATATCAGGGAGATGGCCGGTTCCCATATGTGGGTCGTTTGTGATGAGGATATCACCTGGAAATAGTGTTTTACTCGGGAATCTTCTTATGAAATGTTTTACAGTATCGGGCAAAGTGCCAATAAATGAGGGTATGCTATCAGTAGCCTGCACCAGCGCGTTCCCTTGCTCGTCTGTTACGACACAAGAAAAATCATAAGATTCTCTGACAACAGTGGAAAATGCTGATCGCAGTAGAGATGCGGCGGCCTCATCTACCGCGGAGATCAGCTGATTCCATAGTATTTCTAGATGTATCGGGTTGTTTAGATCCGTTTCCAATTTTTTAGACAATTTCTTTGTGTCTAAAATATCAATAACTAAACCGCCTTGGGGTGAAACGGTCAGCTTGGTATTCTCGGGTACTACAGTGGTAGATTGTCCTTCTTCAATTATTGCAGGGCCACGTATTACTTTTCCGGCTGAGAGCGTTTCGCGTCGATAGACATTGACGTTGCAATTTTTTGTGGAGTTAGGAAGTCTTATTTCCCTCTTTTGAATTTTAGATCTTTTGAGGTTTTGTTGCTGTGCCATCGGCTGTAAATTATTTCTGGTAGTTGATGCCGAGGCACTCACTCTAGCGGTCATAAGCTCGACGCTATGATATTCAAAGGCTCTCCCGTACGTGACCTTGTGAAGTTTGTGAAACTCATCATTAATGTACTTATGCGGTTTTGTCTTCGTGAACGCTTTTGTTATATCGACAACAAGTACAGCGCCCTGGCCCAAATAACGAAGTTCAGCAAGGTACTGAATTTTTATCGCTTTTTTTGGAACAGAAGCCCTCACCACTTCAGACGCAGTGGTTTGGAGGCTCTCGTATATTGTTTTTATTTTACGGGCATCAAGGCTTGCTAACGGTCTGGAGATAGCAACGCTTTTGTCAGCCCTCGCTGGGGCGACGGTTAAACCCAGCGCAGATGCTACGCCTGCTGCAGGTGGAATTATAACGCGTTTAATCCCTAGTCTTTTTGCTACTGCACAAGCATGGACCGGCGCTGCCCCACCAGTGGCGTAAAGGGAATAATCCCTTGGATCTCTTCCTTTACGTGCCAAATGAATTTGAGCAGCTTGAGCCATATTTTCGCAAACTACGTCATGTATGCCCAAAGCAATGTCATTCGCATCTAAATCAAATTCAGCACCAAAACTGTCCAAAGATAAGGAGGTTTTAATTGGATCAATATCTAATGAGCTCTCAGAGAAACCTTCGACGCTTAGGTAGCCTAATTGTAGATCAGCATCTGTTACCGTAGGTTGAGAACCTCCCTGATTATAGCAAATTGGTCCGGGCATAGATCCAGCACTTTGTGGACCGACTTTTAGCAAATTCAATGCGTCTTTTGTCGCAATGCTTCCACCTCCAGCACCAATCTCGACGAGTTCAACAGTAGTTATTCGCACTGGTAGGCCACTTCCTGGTGCAAAACGTCTCTCCCTTGCTGCTTCGAAAGAATACGAAACTTCAGGTTGGCCGTTATCAATAATAGCTATCTTTGCGGTTGTTCCACCCATGTCGAAAGCTATAAGTCGTTCTTCATTTTGTAGTTTGCCTATCAGGGCTGCAGAAAGTGCTCCTCCTGCGGGGCCAGACTCAAGTAAATCAACGGGACGATGTTTTGCTTCTGAGGTATTTGTGAGGCCACCATTTGAAAGCATAAGCATTAAAGGGGCTTGGCTTCCTTTATTTTTAAGAGCCAGTTCTAACTCTCCTATATAATCGGCTGCTAATGGTTTTATATAGGCGTTGATGGCAGCGGTGGACGTGCGTTCAAATTCCCCACTTTCCTGACTAATGTCAGAGGATAACGTAAGGGATAAGTCAGGGAAGTTTTTCGCTAAAAGTTGTGATGCAAGCTTTTCATGCTCGGGCTTAGCATTTGAATTGAGAAATGAGATCGCGATAGAGGTAACCCCTTTAGATTGGAGCTCTTTAGCTGACTTCATTAAACCTTTTTCATCTAAAGGCGTAAGGACTTCGCCATCTGAGCTTATTCTTTCCTTGATTTCGTACCTCAGATCCGTGGGAACAAGCGGTGATGGATAAGTCAGAAATAGATCGTAAATGTCATACTTTCGCTCCCTGCCAAGCTGGAGGGTATCCTTGAAGCCCATCGTTGTTATTAGACCAGTCTTTGCACCTTTTCTCTCAATTAGTGCGTTGCTAAATAATGTTGTAGCGTGAACAAGCCGCTTTATTTGCTTTGGATCCCCAATTTGTTCCAAAATTTTGTCAACCCCGTTAATTGCTCCAAGTTGTGGATTCTCCGGTGTTGTTAAAACTTTTGCCGTCGCGTATTTACCAGTTTTTAAATCTAGCGCTACAACGTCGGTGAATGTCCCGCCAATATCAATTCCTACAGCAAACTCTGTCATTTTAAGCCAAGTTTTTTTTAATACGTGAAAGGTGTAGCAGGCTCTTACCATTGAGATCAAGCAACTGATGTTTTTCTTGGAAATATTAGAGTTGCTGGACCTCTTTTTTTGCTCGATTTACGTTAGCTCTTAAATACGTTTTAAATGATAAAGATTTTTAAACAATTTTGCGAAAGTTTCGATGGCAATCTCCATTAAAAAAATAACCGAGCATATTGGAGCCGAAATAGATTGTGATGTGCATCTTCGCGAGCTCCCTGAAAGAGATTTTGTAGATATCAAAAAAGCATTTGACGAACATTCTGTGCTTGTTTTTAGAGGACAACCTCTTCTAGACGAGGACCAGATTAATTTTTCTGAACGGTTTGGTTCCCTGGAAACCACAGTTAATTCTAATCCCGAAGGCGGCGGAACCGTTATGACGGTTTTATCCAATGTTGACCAACAGAATAAAGTTATTCCGCCTGAAGACAAAAGGATGGTCTTCAATACCGGCAACCAGATGTGGCACACAGATAGCTCTTTTAAACGAGTGCCCGCTTTGATGTCTTTGCTTTCAGGGAGGGAAGTTCCCTCCATAGGCGGTGAAACACAATTTGCATCTATGAGAGCCGCTTATGATTCGCTTGCCGATCAAAAAAAAATGGAACTTGACGATTTAGTTTGTATACATGATTTTGCCTATTCACGCGCTTTAATCGATCCAAACTTATTGACAAATGATAATAAGGCAGAAGTGCCGCCTGTTCGGCAGGCAATGGTTAGAGAAAACCCGGTTCATAAGAAGAAAAATCTATTTTTAGGCGCCCATGCATCTTACATTGAAGGGTGGGACTTAGAGGATAGTAGAAAACTGATAGCAAAATTAAATGATACAATTACTCACCCAAATTTCGTTTACTCACATGCTTGGAAAAAGGATGACCTAGTTGTTTGGGATAACAGGACTGTCCTGCATAGAGGGCGACCTTGGGATAGAGATCAAAAGCGGATAATGCATCGAACGACCGTTGTAGGTGAGTTAACAGTTTGACAATTATCACATATAAGCCATTTGTTTTAGAGATGTATTATCCGCATAGTTCGCTGAACATTCACTTCAAATAATCTATGGTGCGTTGTTAGTATAACGTTGAAGTTATTTTCAAATAACTTCAGTTAAAAGTTTACCAAAAGGAAGTGTTTTTTCGCATGGACTTCTATAGATCAATTGCTTTAGACCTCGAATTATCAGAGCCGCAGGCAACAGATAGTCTCAAAGAACTAGCCTACCATAGGTTAGAAGATAAAATAGTCAGGTTGGAGTTTAAACCTGGGATATTTGTTACTGAAAGGGAACTTGCTGAGTCTATCAGCATCGGTAGAACCCCCGTTAGAGAGGCGATCCAACACCTAGCGATAGCTGGTCTTCTAAGCGTGCTGCCGCGCCGGGGAATAAAGGTATCTGAAGTAGATGCTCTTTCAGTTTTGCGCTTACTTGAAGTTAGTCGCAGTTTGGACACTTCAGTAGCAAGGGCTGCGGCTTCAAGAGCTACATCTATGCAGAGACACGAATTCTCGAGGCTGGCGGAAGAATTCGATAGCGTAAGTTCAAGTAATGATAGCGTTGCTCAAATAAGATTAGACAGTGAATTTAACAATTTGTGTATGTTGGCTATGGGGAACGAACACGCAAGGAAAATGTGCCGTTTAATACAACCGCTGACAAGGCGTTTTTGGTTCGCCCATCATGGCGCATCAACTGATATTGGGCTTGCTCCGCGCCTGCATTCACAAGCGGCTAAAGCTCTAGCCCAAGGCGACGCAGAAGGCGCTTCGGCTGCTTTTAATCGCATAAATAATTGGTTTGAGACATTTGTTTATTCCACCATCCAGGAATAAANCAAGCGTTTAACCATTTATATAATTTCTTTGCAAAAATTTTTAGCTAGCTTATTGCGCGCTCTGGCATGTAATGTCACTGTCAACAATTATGATTACAAATCAAGAAGACGGCTTTTTAAGAGATATTTGGTACTTTGCAGTACGCGCTGATGAGCTAAAGTTGGGGCGTCTCCTATCATTAAAATTACTTGGTGAGCCGATAGTACTAGGTCGTCAGAAAACAGGGCAGCCTTTTGCTTTAAGGGATATTTGCCCTCATCGCGGTATTCCGTTGAGCGATGGCCGTCTGATCGACGATGAATTAGAGTGCTGCTATCATGGTTGGCGTTTTAACTCTGAAGGGACCTGTATTTGCATACCATCATTAACGGAAGATCAGAACCTTGAGTTAAACCGAATTAAAGTTCCGAACTATCCTGTCCAAGAACTTTCGGGTTGCATCTGGATTTTTATGCCGTCCGACTTTCGGAATATGGAATTAAAAAAAATACCGCCAACTGTGCCAGACGCGTTCTCTAAACCGGCAATGACTGAAAAACTTACCTTTCCATGTCATATTGACCACGCCGTTATAGGATTGATGGATCCAGCTCATGGTCCTTATGTTCATCAGTCATGGTGGTGGAGATCTAGAAAGTCGGTTCATACAAAGTCAAAGGTGTTTGGCCCAACCGATCTTGGCTTTGCTATGCTGAAACATAAACCTTCCAGCAATTCGCTGGCATATAAAATACTAGGACGAGATATTGAGACAGAAATAACTTTTAGGCTCCCTGGAATAAGAATTGAGACTATCCATGTAGGGCGTAATTTGGTAGTGGGTTTAACGACGGTAACTCCGATCGATAGGAAAACCACGCAAATTAATCATCTTGTGTTCTGGTCAATGTCCTATTTATGGCTCATTAAACCTTTTCTAAAACCATTTCTTAAAAGATTTCTCCAACAGGATAGGGATATTGTAGAAAAGCAGCAGAGAGGTTTACAGTACGAACCTAACTTAATGTTGATCAATGATGCGGATGTTCAAGCCAAGTGGTATTTTCGGTTAAAAAAAGCTTATGGCGATGCTGCAAAAAATAAAGAACCATTTATTAATCCAGTAGAGCTAACGACCCTTAATTGGCGAAGCTGAGGTAATCGTATTGTATTACCTCTATTTTTTAAAACAAAACTTTCGATTCATCGGATTTGGTTACTTAGCAGCGTTCTTATCGACATTTGGCCAAACGTTTTACATAGCAATGTACAGTGGCGAATTAAGAGCAACTTTTAGCCTTAGCCACGGGGACTTTGGGAACATCTACGCTGTTGCCACACTTTCGAGTGGTTTTATTCTAATCTGGCTGGGTAAAATTATCGACCGAGTAGATTTGAGGTTTTACGCTGTCTGTCTTTGTCTTGGCCTAGCAGGTGCTTGCTTGCTAATGTCCTTAGCTCAAGGCGTAATCACATTGATATTGGCTATTTTCCTTCTTCGGTTGATGGGGCAAGGCTTATTAAGTCAAGCCGCAACCGTTACAATGGCCAGATACTTNGACGACTTTAGCAGGGGAAAAGCCGTGAGCCTCGCGGCTTTGGGTTTCCCTAGTGGTCAGGCTATTTTTCCATTCGCTTCCGTATTGGTATTGACTTTAATGGCTTGGCGGGAGGTCTGGGTTATAAGCGCTGTTTTAGTGTCAGTGACTGCCCCCTTTTTATTGCTTTGGTTATTGAAAGGACACAAACAACGACACTTAAAGTTTTTGGCACGTGACGTGTCTGAAAATAAAAGAAGTGGAAGTCATGTCACGAAACAGTGGACGCGCGGTGACGTGCTAAGGGATATAAGGTTTTTTTTGTCTATGACGGCGCTAATGTCATCCGCATTCATAATAACTGGTTTGAATTTTCACCAGGTACACCTAACTGACGTTAAAGGTTGGGATCTTGGGTTTTACGCTTCCTGTTTTTCTATTTACGCAGTNTGTCAGGTTGCTATGTCAATTGTTACAGGAGTGCTGGTGGATCGATTTGGCGCGCTAAGTCTAACCCCATTTTATTTGCTTCCTATGGTGTGTTCTACCCTTGTTATAGCATTTTGCGATGCTTCTTGGACGATAGTATTATTCATGGCATTAGCGGGTACAACGGGAGGAGCTACAGCAACGATAATTTCAACTATGTGGGCCGAATTATATGGCGTTCTTCATCTAGGTTCGATTAAGGCCATGGTCGCTGGCATTCAAGTTATCTCGAGCGCTCTCGGCCCTGCAGTTTTTGGCCTACTTATCGATGTGAATATAAAGATAGAGGATATTTCATTAGTCTGTGGCGTTTACGCATTTCTTGGCTGCATTTTGCTAGCAGTTTTATTCCGGCCGAATATGCTTGTTTTTTGGAAACGTTAGTTAAATTTTAGTATGAAAGTCCGCGAAAAAACTTCGCAATACTGGAAACTGTTTTATTTACGTCGTTTTCCGTGATATCCCGATGTAGTACTAGGCGGAATGTTGGTGGGCGCCCACCTATCAGTATACCTTCTTCTTTTAGAAAGTTTTGTAACGGTGCTCTATGTTTATGTTCCACTTTGATGAATACCATATTCGTGTTGGCGCCCTGAGGTTCGGTTTCGATATCTGGTATCTGGGCTAACTCAGAAGCTAGGCGAGCTGCTAAAGCATGATCTTGGATTAGCCGGTCGACTTGGTTTTTCATCGCTACAATACCACAAGCAGCAAGAATGCCAGCCTGCCGCATCCCCCCACCTAGCATCTTTCGGACCCTTCTTGCTTCATTGATGAAATCCTGGTTTCCTACCAAAACAGAACCAACTGGCGCGCCTAGGCCTTTTGATAAGCATAGAGAAACGGTATCAAAGCTACTCGCTAATTCTCTTGGTGTACATTTGTTGGCGATGGCAGCATTCATTAACCTAGCGCCATCTAGATGCGAGCGGAGATTAACCTTCCTTGCTGCAGCCGTAGCGCGTTGCATATATTTGGGTGACAGTGGTTTACCATTATATGTATTTTCAAGACAAAGAAGTTTGGTTCGAGGAAAGTGCATATCATCAGATTTTACTTTTCCAATAGCCACTTCAATGTCAATAGATCCGTCTTCCAGCACGGGAACTGTTTGCGGTATAACTCCCCCTAGAGCCGCTGTGCCAACGGCTTCTGATTTATATATGTGATAGCCCTCGCCAATGATGTATTCTTCGCCACGACCGCAATGTGTTAAAACTGACGTGAAATTTGATTGCGTCCCAGATGTTACAAATAGTCCAGCTTCAAATCCCAGTGTGTCGGCGACTAATTCCTCTAGCTCGATTATAGTTGGATCATCCCTATAAACGTCATCGCCAACTTTGGCATTTGCCATTGCTTCGTACATTTCTGGCGATGGTTTGGTTACTGTATCGCTTCTTAGGTCTATCATTTTGAACTTCCGGACAGATAATTTTGAAATAAGAATTGAATTAGGTTATTGCGAATACTTAAGCTGAAGATCTCAAGATATCAAACCTCATTAACATATTGTAACAAAGAAAACGAGACTGGTACCCTAGCTAATCCACTTTGATAACAATTATTTTTTTAACTGCATTTAGTGCAGAACAGACCGAAAATCTGGCAAGCTTACTAGAACAGAACAGAGATTGTTTGATGCAAATAACTATCTTATAAATAGAACGGGTTACGCATAGGAGCGAATTATGTCAAAACTTAAAATCGCAGTTATTCCTGGTGATGGGATTGGTTGGGAAGTGATTCCGGAGGGTTTAAAAGTTCTCGAAGCCGTTGGCAGGAAATACAACATTGAATATTCGTTTACCGAATTTGATTGGGGATGCGAACGATACCATAAGACAGGAAAATTAATGCCTGATGATGGAATTGAAACTCTGAAGAGTTTTGATTCTATATTTTTGGGAGCTTGCGGCTACCCTGGCGTACCCGATCATATTTCTCTTTGGGGATTATTAATTCCAATTCGTAGAGAAATGAAACAATACGTTAATCTTCGACCTGTCAGAATGTTGAAAGGAATGCCATGTCCGCTGGCAAATAGAGGCCCCGAAGACATAAACTTTTGGGTGGTTCGCGAGAATAATGAGGGTGAATATTCTGAGATTGGTGGCAGATTACATCGTGGAACTGATCATGAAGTCGCGATACAAGAGTCAATTTTCACCAAGTTTGGCACAGATAGAATCCTTCGATATGCCTTTGATCTTTGTAAGCAATTGGGTCTGGAAAAAGTTACATCTGCGACAAAGTCAAACGGTATTATTCACACGATGCCATACTGGGATGAGCGATTTTCAGTCATAGCCGAAGAATATCCAATGTTGACCACTGACCAATATCATATCGATATATTGACAGCTAATTTTGTATTGCACCCCGATTGGTTTGATGTCGTGGTCGGCTCAAATTTATTTGGGGATATCTTGTCAGACCTTGGACCAGCTGTAGCAGGGTCAATTGCTATTGCGCCTTCAGCGAATATTAATCCAGACGGAGACTTACCATCTATGTTTGAGCCTGTGCATGGATCAGCGCCTGACATAGCGGGGAAAGGGATAGCAAACCCCATTGGCCAAATCTGGTCGGGTTCTATGATGCTCGAACATCATGGCTATAAAGAGGCAGCAGATGAAATTGTCCGGGCTATTGAAGAAGTAATATCGGAGGGTGGGCCGAAGACGCCAGATCTTGGTGGACAAGCAAATACCAAGGAACTCGGTCAGGCTATTGCAGATAGTATTCGTTAGCCAAAAAATAATTATCGCTTGCTAACAGATGAGTGGCCCTTATTTATTTTCTTCTGTTTCTTTTTTATGGACGTTTATACATTGTGATACGCAAAACTGTTAAATGCAGTCAAGACACTATCGGAGGAAGACATGACATCTATGGGAAATATTTTTGAATTTGATACGCTGTCATTACATGCTGGCCAGTCACCTGATTCGGAAAATGGTTCTAGGGCCGTCCCCATATATCAGACGACGTCCTACGTTTTTAAAGGCGTGGATCATGCGGCCTCTATGTTTAATTTAGAGAGACCTGGGCATATCTATTCAAGAATCTCTAATCCAACCACAGCAGTATTAGAAGAGAGGATTTCGGCACTTGAAGGGGGTGTTGGCGCCGTGGCAACGGCTAGCGGACATGCCGCGNTAGTATTAGGTATTCTGACTATAATGGGACAAGGGGGCCATATTGTTGCTTCCAGTGCTCTGTACGGTGGAACACATAACTTGTTTAGTCACACTTTGCCACGATTTGGAATAACAACCACAAAAGTTGATCCTCGTGATGTGGATGGTTTCAGGTCAGCAATTAAACCAGAGACTAGGTTAGTATTTGGCGAAACAATTGGTAACCCTGGTTTAGAGGTCTTAAATATACCCGCTATCGCAACCGTAGCCCATGAGGCGGGACTGCCGCTTATGTTAGATTCCACCTTCGCCACACCGCACTTGTGTAAACCTTTTGACCACGGCGCTGACCTTATAGTGCATTCAGCGACAAAGTGGTTAGGCGGTCATGGGGTTGCTATTGGCGGTCTTCTGGTTGATGGTGGTAAGTTTGACTGGGAGAACTCAGGCCTTTTCCCAACGCTTACGGAGCCTTATGATGGCTACCATGGCCTAGATTTTGTCGAGGAGTTTGGTCCACAGGCATTTATAATGAGAGCGAGAGCAGAAGGGCTCCGAGACTTTGGAGCTTGTATGTCTCCTACAACAGCATTCCACATTTTACAAGGTATCGAAACCTTACCACTAAGAATGGAAAAGCATGTGAGAAATGCAAGGGAAATTGCAGAATTTCTAGGTGGTTCAGATGCAGTTGAATGGGTAGTATATCCAGAGTTGGATGATCATCCTGATAAAGCTCTTGCGTCAGAACTTTTACCTAAAGGGGCAGGCTCCATGATTGCCTTCGGAATAAAGGGAGGAAGAGAAGCGGGTAAAACGTTTATCGAGAGGCTCCAGGTTTGGTCTCACCTGGCAAATGTTGGTGATGCGAAGTCGCTAGTTATACATCCGGCTAGTACCACCCATCAACAAATGGACGCTGATACAATGAAAAAAGCAGGCCTCTCCGAAGACCTAGTTCGTTTATCAGTCGGTTTAGAAAATATTGACGACCTTAAAGCTGATCTCAAACAAGCTTTGCGTGCTGCAACAATTCGCAAGGTGGTTTAATTATGGAAACACAAGTTCATGGTAAGAGTGTTTTTTTTTCTACGGGTGGAGCCAAGTTTAATAATGCTGAGCGAACAATAATATTTATACACGGAGCTGGAATGGATCGGACAGTATGGTCTATGCAGGCGCGTTTTTTTGCTCATCATGGCTTCACTGTAGTGAATCTAGATCTACCTGGCCACGGAAAGTCGGAAGGGCCAGCCTGTGCAACCATAGAAGAATATTCGGATTGGCTATGTGAACTTATTGATTGTTTGGATTTANATCGTGTTTCTATAGTTGGTCATTCGATGGGCTCACTAGTAGCTCTTTGCAGTGGGGCAAAACTAGAAAAGAAGATACAGAAAATAGCACTTTTAGGAACTCTACCAAAAATTCAAGTGCATCCAGATTTACTAACGAGCGCTATGAATAATAAACATGGGGCTTTCGAGACTATTGTTGGTTGGGGTGTTGGGCGCAAAGCGCAAATCGGCGGTCACAAAGCGCCGGGTAGTTGGATTGCTGGTGCAAGTATGAGATTACTTGAAGCAAGTAAGCCAGGGGTCTTAGGAAACGATCTCAACGCGTGCAATGTCTGGGAGGGTGGGCTGGAAAGTGCAGGTCAAGTAAAGTGTCCCGTTCTATTATTGCTTGGTGAAGATGATAGAATGACCCCCCCGAAAGGAACAAAGGAATTAGCTAAAGCACTGCATAACTCCGAAACAATCATTTTGCATGGTGCAGGTCATATGATGATGACGGAACAGCCAGATCAGACGATTGAAATCCTCTCAGACTTTTTCGAATAATTGAGTTTATGCAAATAACTAGAGTTTTAGATCGATACTTCTCTAGGAGTTAATTTGTTGAAAAATTCTAAACCGAGTATCTTTTTAAAAACGTTTACCAAAAAAAGCATTAGTTTTAAGAGAAGTGACTGTGGACAGAGAGTTGAAGCTCCCCGCCCACAGTAATCGAGTGCTTTGGTTAAGCAGCACTTTTTGTGAGTTTTGGCGCCTTAGAACCAATATTTATTTTCCTTGGTTTCTTTTCTTCTGGAATTTCTCGCACCAAGGAGATGTTGAGAAGACCATTCTCAAGATCGGCTCCTGTCACGATAATGTGGTCAGCTAAATCAAATCGCCTCTCGAAGGAGCGTGATGCTATGCCACGATGTAGATATGTTTTTTCTTCGTCGTCGGAAGCCNTCGCAGTCTGTCCAGAGATCAAAAGGCTGTTTTCCTTTACTGTTATGTCTATATCTTGTTCGGAAAATCCAGCAACGGCCATGATTATCTGATAAGAGTCTTCAGACAGTTTCTCGATATTGTAAGGCGGATAGCTTTGAGTGCTAGAACCTTCCGAAGCTTGGAAAGCTGCGTCTACCAAGCGAGCCATTCTATCAAANCCAATNGTAGATCTAAATACGGGCGTAAAATCAATTCTATGCATGTCCTGTTCCTCCTTTAAAAGCAAAGTGGACAAAATTTGGTCTGCCGTCGTGGCCAAACCGGTTCTGTTATGTGACCCTCGAAGTGAGCGATCACAGTATATGTTGTGCGTAGAAATAAAATTACAAGGTCTGGAGGAAAAAATTTAATCTTTAAGATTTCACACTAAGACCAGCAAAGCGTTTGTTGAATTGTGCAACACGCCCGCCACTGTCTATAATGCGTCTTTGGCCTGTCCATGCTGGATGCGTCTTAGGATCTATATCTAGCCGCATAACGTCCCCTTCGGAGCCCCAAGTAGAGCGGGTTTCATATTCAGTCCCGTCTGTCATAACCACTTTTATCATATGGTAGTCTGGGTGGATATCGGGTTTCATGTCGGACCTCTTTTCGTACACCATAATTTGATGGCAGGATATAGCGTCTTTTTTGGGATTTTACAACCACTAAGTTAACCGCTGAGGATAGTTAATGTAAGTGCAGTTTTACAGATNTGTTTATCTTTGCGTGAGTTTGATTTCTATTCTTCTATTACGACGGTTACTTATCTCATCCCGGCGGTTGTCAAGTGGCTGAAATTCTCCAAAACCTGCGGCTGAAAGTCGACTTGGTTTAACACCTTTTTTTATAAGAAATTCAACTACTGAAATAGCACGGGCTGAGGACAAATCCCAATTGCTTTGGAACTTTGCATTATAGATTGGTATATGGTCGGTATGGCCCTCCACCTGAAGTATCCAGTCAATATTTTTTGGGATCTTTGGGGTAATTTTATTCAATGTATTTGCTAGCTTGATTAGTTCTTTTTTTCCATTGATACCTATCTCAGCTGCGCCAGACGCGAAAAGCACTTCGGATTGAAAAACGAAGCGATCCCCTACAATTCGTATATCTTTCCTATTTTTGAGAACTTCTTGGAGTTTCCCAAAAAATTCTGATCTAAAACGTGCTAGTTCTTGAACCTTCGAGGCTAGAGCTCTATTTAACTTCTTCCCTAGGTCGAGTATTCGAACATTTTTTTCCTCGGCTTCTCTCTCTTTCGTTTCAAGGGTTCTATTGAGGAGAGCAATTTCTTTGCGTAATGCTTCAATCTGCTCATTAAGACGCTGGTTGGATAACTTTTTTTCGTCTTTTAAATTGGAGTATAATCTTTCCGCAGTAACTAGCTTAAATTTTTCTTTCGAGAGTTTTACAATTATTTTATCAAGCAATCTTCGGGCTTCATCGATTTCTCGCTTGAGTTTCTCTTTCTGAAACTCACTATTTTCAATCTGTTGCTGAGCACTCTCATTTTCTCTCTTTTTTGCGGCAAGTTCCTTTTCCAAATTGGTTAGTTGTAAGATGGATTTATCTAGCTCGCTTTTTGTTAAGCGGGCTATCTCACTGGTATTCTTCAGTTTTTGCTCCAAATCAACCGATTGAGCTTTCAATCTTTTTATTTGATTGGTTAATTTTTCTTCTATCTCGGAGGCAATGACCAACTTTTCGCGAAGTTGATCTCCAGTGATGATGAGCTGTGCAACTTGATTTGTTAGCTTGTCTCTTTCAGTATTTGAGGTTTCCAAATCGAATTTTAATTGGCCGATTGCTTTTTGTAATTCTGTGTTTGTTACTTTTTCTACTGAGAGCAATTCTCCTAATTCATTAATTTGATTCTGCAGTCGAAGCAGGTCCTTATCCCGGCCTGAAAGTGCCTGGGTTAAGTAGAATTGAGCAACTACAAATAACATCAGAACGAATATTATAACCATCAGTAACGCTGCGAGAGCATCTACAAAGCCTGGCCAGGTAGTATTTTCACGCATTCTGTTGTGGCGGACAGAACCTGTCATTCCGAGTTAATCCTCTAATTTATTCTGTGTCTTCTGCAAGGGCAGCTATCGTCCGAGCCAATAACCTGATTTCCTGCCTTATCTCATCTGTAGAGTTGTCACGGCCAGATCGAATGTCTTCAAGTAAAAGTCCCGCCGTATTTTCAATGTTTTTGAGATGAGTTTTTGTAGCTTCAAGTATTTCGGCTTGTTCGCTGGGCTCTGTTGCTAAGGTGGAATTTAACAATCTATTTTGTGTTTCGAGTAATTTTTGCAAAAGAGCATTTCCACCTTTAATTTCATTTAAAACTGATGAAATCTGATCATTCATTTTGATTAAACTTTTATTGTTGTCTAGCCGTTGGTCTTCGTTTCGAACTATGACACGCTGTAATCGATCTAAACTCTCTGCAGTTTGTTCAAATAAAGCGGCTTGATAAGCACTGGCGGAAGTTTCACCCTCGACAAATCCACTTCCCCCAGAGCTTAATTTTGTGAGGCCCGACAGCCATTCCTCTAAATCTTTGTAAAAACGATTTTGGGCTTGTCCTAATTGAAGATCTAAGAAACCGAGCGCTAATGACCCCGCCAACCCGAATAAAGAAGAACTAAATGCGGTTCCCATACCTGCTAAAGGCGCAGCTAGCCCTTCTTTCAGATTGGAGAAAGCTCCTTGCAAATTATCATTTTTGAGGGATAGCCCATCTATAACGTTTCCTACAGCACTTACGGTTTCTAATAACCCCCAAAAAGTTCCCAATAAACCAAGAAATATCAGTAGGCCAATGAGATATCTGGAAATATCGCGAGACTCCGATAATCTTGCATCAATACTATCCAGCAATGATCTCAGAGAGTTAGTTGACAAACTGATGTTGCCGTCCCGTCGACTGCCAAGCATCGTAGCTATTGGAGCCAATAAACTGGGTGGTTTTTGGTTTCTCTGTCGAGTTGCCGTAGCGACACGATAGTTTGATATCCACTTAACCTCAGGCCCAAGCAATGCGACCTTTGAACTTATAAAGATCACGCCGATCAAAAAGCTAGCCAAAATAAAGCTATTGAGCCCAGGGTTTGCCATGAAAGCACCCTTTAACGGTATCAATAAAAAGCCTGCGAGTACGAGAAGAACAATTAGAAAAAGAAATATTCTGATTAGGTAGTGGTTTGGATTTGTCACTTTGGACCTCTCGAAAAAGAGCTTTTGGGAAAATCTTAACCTTTTAAAAAATATCCATTATTTTGTCATAATTATGTCAACTCTGTTAGGCGGATCAGATTTTACTCTATCTCCCAAAGCTCTGACGCTCATTGTCGTTGCGGAAACACCCTTTTTTATAAGTATATTTCTAATTTCTAAAGCCCTGAGAAGGGATAATCTCCGAGCAACGCTTGCATTTTCTGAGGCTGTCGTTGCATAAGCAACAAGTTGGAGACGCTGATCCGGTTCATCCAGTAATTTGATGGCCACCTTATCTAACTTTTCTTGCTCAGTANCTGTAAGTTGCACGTTTTCCTCTTGGAAGATTATTGCCAATTTCCCCCGATTATCAGATTTAAACGAGCTTGCAGATTTTATCTTTTTTACTTTGCTCCTTGATTTACTGGCAACGCTTTTTCTTTTTTTGGGCTGCGAAACTTTTTCTTTATGGGTTTTTTTTAACTCGACGGTCGGTTTTTTGGGGACACTTATTGGAGTGTTCTTTTTAGGAGGCACAAAATTCGGTGTTTGGGAAAGAGAGATTATTGGCTTAGTTGGGGGAGTTATGGCTCCTATATTATTGGTGCTCGTTGTTTTGTTAATCTTGGACCCAGTATCTTTTGCTTCTTGAGCTGGCGTAAAATTCTTTTTTGGCTTTCCAATTTTTACGGTGCCCAGTGATAGGTCATTTGAAGGTAAGCTGTTTAGAATCTCTAAGTTAATTTCAACTTCTGATTGTATCTGACGCCCTATTGTTGTGGTCGCATCATCAGAAAAAGCCTGCGCTGAGACGATTGGCAAAAGAGTAACAATTATCAATGCTAACGGGATCTGGAGTTGCATCGATATTTTCTCTTTCATAGTTGACCTCCCTAAAGTTCATGCCAATAGCGTATAAACTATATAATCAGATCGGTTTCATCAACTTGAAGTAGGGTTTAGTGAAAACAGTTTTTCAAAAAAGTACTTTTTTATAGCCGCAAAATTTTCAATAATTCATGATGAATATGGGTATTTGCTGAAATTATTGCANTATCTTTAGATATCTTTGGTTTTCCAGATGAGTCAGTTACATACCCTCCAGCCTCTCTAACCATAAGAATTCCAGCGGCGATTTCCCACAATCTTGCATCACTCTGTAACGAAGCGTCAATACGACCCGCCGCCACATACGCTAGATCTAGTGCCTCTGAACCGAAGTTTCTTGTGCTGTTCACAGTACACAAAAGTTTTTCAGGAATGCCTGAGCTTCTACTGTCNTCAATATGGTTTACGCTTAAAAAACATGTTGATAAGTGCCGTCGTTCAGAAACTCGTAGGCGTGTATCATTTAAATACGCTCCCAAACCTTTCTCGCTCCAAAAGAGCTCATCCCTTGTCGCGTCGTAGATCACACTAGCTACAATTTGCTGATCTTCTTCTAAGGCAATAGAAACTGCCCAATGAGGTATTCCATGCGAAAAATTTTTTGACCCGTTCAAAGAATCGACGATCCAAATTCTATTTTTTGGGTCGTTACTCTTTGTTAATCCTCCACCTTTTACGATTATTCCATAGTNGGGCCGAGCAAAACATAACTCGTCAAGTAATTTTCGTTTAGACTTTTCATCAGCNGTCTTGACAAAGTTTTCTGGGCCCTTGCGAGAAGTTTGAAGTTGTTCAACTTCGCCAAAGTCTCTCAGTAGATTCCGAGAGGCTTTGTAGCATGCTTTGGCCATGACATTAATTATCGCCGTTCGCGTTGCCATTGGCTCTCCATCAAGTTTGTCAAAGGGTTAGTCTTTGGCCCGTTCTACGTATGAACCATCTTCGGGCTTAATTATCACACGGGTACCAGCCTCAATGTGGGGTGGGACCATAATTTTGGCACCATTTTCTAATACAGCAGGCTTATATGAGGAAGATGCTGTTTGGCCCTTTACGACTGCATCAGCTTCAACCACTTCATAAGCCGCCGTATCTGGCAAAACTACAGACAAGGGATCGCCGTCATATGACTCGATCATAACCTCCATTCCATCTTGAAGGAAAGTGGCTTGATCTCCGAGAATTGAAACATCTATTTCTAATTGCTCATAAGTCTCTGCATCCATGAAAGTTAAGATATTGTCATCTCGAAATAAAAACTGAGCCTTTTGTTGATCTAAACGTACGCGTTCAACTTGTTCATCAGCTCTAAATCTCTCGTTTAGTTTACTTCCATTACGCAAGTCTTTTAGCTCAACTTGGTTAAATGCGCCGCCTTTTCCAGGTTTTACCGCTTGAGTCTTAACTGTAACCCATAATCGCCCATTATGTTCTATGACGTTGCCAACCCGTACAGCATTACCGTTGATTTTCATGTCTATGCCTTCAATTAATTTTCAAAAGAAAATCATTTCATTTTTGTTTTCTAACAGTTGATCCCCTAGGGTGTCTATGGCCGTTTTGGAGAATCTGCGGTTTTACAACATATCAGCTAGGAAAGCTGCCGTGTCTGACATCCTAGTGGAAAACCCCCACTCATTATCGTACCAAGCAAGAACTCGAACTAGGCCGCCATCAAGCACCTGTGTTTGGTTTAGGTCGAAAGTGGAACTATTCGAATTATGGTTAAAATCAATTGACACTAGAGGCTCATCATTTATCCCGAGTATGCCCCTCAGTGGGCCATTGTTGGCAGCCTCAATCATTGCTGAGTTTATTTCTTCTACATTAGTAGGCCGTTTAGGCATGAATTTTAAATCAATTAAGCTGACATTGGATGTCGGTACGCGAATAGCAGCACCGTCCAGTTTGCCTGCTAGTTCAGGTAAGACCAATCCGACAGCTTTAGCTGCTCCGGTCGATGTTGGAACCATTGAGGATGCAGCACCGCGTGCCCTACGAAGATCACCATGAAACGTATCGAGTGTTGGTTGGTCGCCGGTATAGGAATGCACGGTGGTCATATAACCTGTTTCTATTCCAACGGTATTATTTAGCACGTACGCTACTGGGACTAAGCAATTAGTAGTGCATGAAGCACTCGAAATCACCTCGTGTCCCTTTCTAATTTTGTCGTGATTAACACCAAAGACGACAGTAATGTCAGCATTTTTTGCCGGTGCGGATACTATCACGCGTTTTGCACCTCCTTCTATATGCCGAGCAGCCCTGGCTCTATCTGTAAATATACCGGTGCACTCCATAACGATATCCACGTCTAGTTCTTCATGGGGAAGTTGTTTGGGATCCCGTTCTGAGGTAAACTTTATCGGACCGAAACCGATATCTATAGCATCTTCGTGTACAGAAATTTCACCGGGAAATCGTCCGTGATTACTGTCCCATTTGAGAAGATGCGCGTTTGTAGCAACGGTGCCTAAATCATTAACTGCAACTACCCTAAGGTCTTCTCTTCCGCTTTCAAAAATCGCCCGGAGGACTAATCTACCTATTCGTCCAAAACCATTAATAGCGATATTCGTGGTCATTCTTAAATCTCCAAAAGTTTCTAAGAGGGNACAAACTTTTTAGTTGCGACCTTTATTATTTCTTCGGCCGTTATTTTATAATGATTGAATAGATCTTTAGCTGGCGCAGACGCCCCAAAATTATCCATTCCTATGAACGCGCCTGATTTACCAAGCAACTTGTCCCAACTTTGCTGAACACCAGCTTCGACGACAATTACATCTGACTCAGGCGTTATGACTGAATTCTGGTACTTTTCGTTCTGGGCGTTGAAAATATCTAGGCATGGCATCGACACGACACAGGTNGGGATATCGTCTTTTTCTAGTTTTGATTGTGCGTTCAATGCAATAGATACCTCAGAACCCGTTGCTACAATGGTAACTTTTGTATCTTGTTGCGAAGACCGCTTTATTATGTAGCCTCCCCTTGAGCAAAGGTTTTCGGCTTCATTTTCATGACGGACTAACGGCAAGTTTTGACGTGAGAGGGCAATGATAGACGGGGTTTGGCTGGTCTTAAGTGCATGTTCCCAGCACTCTAGGGTTTCCACAGCATCTGCAGGTCGGTAGACATTAAGGTTTGGTATCGACCTTAGAGCACTTAAATGCTCAACTGGTTGATGGGTTGGACCGTCCTCACCCAGTCCGATCGAGTCGTGGGTCATGACATAAATTACCCTCAGTTTCATGAGTGCGGAAAGTCGTATGGATGGTCTGCAATAATCAGTAAAAACTAAAAAAGTACCTCCATAAGGTATTACGCCCCCGTGAAGCGACATGCCATTCATAGCTGCAGCCATAGCATGCTCTCTGACTCCGTAGTGAACGTAGTTGCCGGTAGGGTTGTCTTTGCTTGATGTCTGATGATCACCAGTTTTTGTATTATTTGATCCAGAGAGATCTGCTGATCCCCCAATCAAGCATGGCATCACCGGGGTGAGCACTTCTAGTGTTTTTTGAGAAGCNACTCTAGTNGCAATATTTGGTTTATCATTAACGAGCTCAATTTTATAATTCTGTAGAGCATTCAAGGCATTGCTGTTTAGCTCTACCTTAATAGTGTTTTTAAAACTTTGTTTTTGTCCGTTTTCTAACTGGTTTAATCGCTCCTGCCATGCCTTCTCCTCTTTACCTCCTTTTTCACCTAACTTTCTCCAAGCAACAATAATCGATTCAGGTATCACAAACGGTTCTTCAGACCAATTTAAAGTCGATCTTACTAGTTCGATTTCATCTGCGCCGAGTGGAGCGCCATGGCAAGCTGCTGTTCCACCTTTATTTGGTGAGCCAAAGCCTATCTGTGTTTTGAACGCTAAAAAAGATGGCTTTGAGGAATCCTTAGCTTGAGAAATTACCGATCTTATAGCGTTAAAATCGTGGCCATCAGCTGATGCTGTGTGCCAGCCATACGCCTTAAACCGTTCTATATGATCGTCAGATACTGTTAAGTCGGTTGATCCATCTATTGATATTCCATTGTCATCAAAGAGAACTATGAGTTTCCCAAGCCTTTGATGCCCTGCCAACGAAGCCGCTTCATGGCTTATACCTTCCATAAGACATCCGTCTCCTACGATACAGTATGTATTGTGATCCACAATCTCCTTGCCAAATTTAGCGGACAGCTGCCTTTCAGCCATTGCCATCCCTACAGCATTTGCAAAACCCTGGCCAAGCGGGCCCGTAGTCGTTTCTACTCCATCAATCTCTCCATATTCGGGATGGCCTGCTGTTTTGGATCCAAATTGCCTAAAGTTTTTAATCTCGTCTAAAGAAATATCCGAATAGCCAGTAAGGTATAGCAACGCATATATAAGCATTGAGCCATGGCCTGCAGACAAAACAAATCTGTCTCTATCTACCCATTTTGGGTTTTTGGGGTCGAATTTGAGAAATTCTGAAAAAAGAAGAGTTGCAACGTCTGCCATGCCCATTGGCATGCCTGGGTGCCCAGAGTTTGCAGCTTCAACTGCATCTATAGTCAGTACCCTAATAGCATTTGCCATTTTAGAGTAAGTATTTGCATCTAAGTTNTTATTGATCACTTTTAGCGACGCTCCTCTACTAAGGGTTTTTTCAGGATAGTCAATCGACGATAGGGGNAAAGTCGTATTATTGGAATTTTGAATAATGCAATTAGTTCGCATTGTCCATCTTGATAAGTTGAAATCTTTTCGCACACTTGGTTGACGATAAAGCTATTTTCTACATAATCCAAGAAAAGCTTTTAAACAAGAAGCGTAACCGGGAAAGCTAGAAATGACTAGTGTCGATGAAGCTGTTAATAGTCTCAAGCAAGTTGTTCTGGAACTTGAGCAAAAAATGCAATCGCGAACAGTTCGTGGGCCAGAGCAATCGCAACAAATTGATGAGTTGAAAGCTGCTTTATCTAGACAACATGAATTAGAAGAGGCATTGTTAAATGTAACAAATTCCTTAGATAGCGTTATAAGCAAATTGATAGATCTTGCGGAGGAGTGATCGTTGGCTCAGGTTGATGTCTCAGTTAACGGACAATCGTACCGAATAGCCTGTGAGGATGGGCAAGAAGACCGATTAGTTGACCTAGCAGCCATGGTCGATGGAAAGGTTTTGGACCTAGTCAATCAAATAGGCCAGGTGGGCAGCAACCGCTTATTGGTTATGGCAGCATTAATTATAGCTGATGAGTTAGTCGATTTGAAAAATGAAGCGGGTTCCCCGCAAGAACTAGAGGATAATACCAACAAGCAAGACACGGTACTCGCTCTGCAAGAAATAACAAAAAAAATAGAAAATATTGCTGACCAGGTCGAACAAGCGTAGATTTAGATTGGACGGTTGCTGGACGATGCGACAGGTTGATATATCTCTGGGGCTATAATCAATCCTTTGGGAGCTACCGCTGTTGAGGTCGTGGCCTTGATATAGTGGCACCCACCTGTATTCACAGGCCACAGAGGATACTCTTTTCCAACGGTCGATTTGGCTTCCGTTCGACCCCATTCGAACAAAAATTATGGTTTTGGTCAGAACAAATTTTGAAAAAACAGGAATTAAAAAAGAGGCTGCGCGAGAAGGCAGCCTTAATAAGGGGCGAAATTAGTAATGAGGTTGCTGCTGAAGCAGCAGGTGCAATAGCAGAACGTTTCTTTAGGACTTGGTCTCCCGGACGATCTAAAGTGATTGCCGTATTTTGGCCAATAAAAAGCGAAATTAATATCCGGCCTCTTATTGAGAAACTATATCAAGCTGGTTGTAGCATTGTTCTTCCAGAAGTCGTGGCTCCAAGTAAAGTGCTTTTATTCAGAAAATGGACGCCGAAAGCTAAGATGACTAAGGGGAGCTATAACACATTTGTTTTGACAGCAAATGCTGCTGTGATGGAACCTGATTGGATTTTAGTACCCTTATTAGCTTTTGACTCAGAGAGATTTAGATTGGGTTACGGCGGCGGTTATTATGACGCTACGCTAAGTCAGTTAGCGAAACAGAGAGAGATTTTTACGATTGGAGTTGCTTACGATGTTCAAGAATTTGAGGCTGTACCAAAAGAAAGTTCTGATTTCCAGTTAGATGCCGTTCTGACAGAAAAAAGAGTAATAGAAAAAGAGGAAAAATATTGATGCGTTTAATGTTTCTTGGGGATATCGTTGGCCAGACCGGCCGAGCAGCTGTGATGGAGAAGTTGCCCGAATTAAAAAAGTCTCTTAAGCCCGATTTTGTTGTCGTGAATGGGGAAAACGCGGCTGGCGGATTTGGTATAAATATAGAAATAGCGGATAATCTTTTTACATCTGGTGTAGATGTAATTACGACTGGAAACCATGTTTGGGATCAACGAAACATCCTAGAATATCTTGATCGAGAGCCTCGTATACTTCGACCGATTAATTACCCGAAAAATACGCCGGGTAACGGGGCGGGTCTATTTCAAACAACCGATGGCCGCCGTATCCTAGTTGTAAACGTAATGCTCAGATTATTTATGGACCCATTAGATGATCCTTTTCAGGCAATAGAGCTTATAATCGAGGATAGTCCATTGGCAGGTGGCGCAGATTTTATTTTCATAGACATGCATGGCGAAGCTACAAGNGAAAAGATGGCGTTTGGGCATAATTTTGACGGACGTGTAACGGCCATACTCGGGACACATACACATGTTCCCACTGCTGATCAGATGGTTCTTGCGGCGGGTACGGCTTATCAGACTGATGTTGGAATGTGTGGAGATTACGACTCCGTAATTGGGATGAAAAAAGACGTGCCGGTGAAGAGATTTGTATCTAAATTGCCAGGCTCACGTCTGGAACCGGCGGACGGCGAAGCCACTATTTGTGGTGCTATTGTAACCAGTGACGATAGGACGGGATTGGCAACGAATATNGANNCTATAAGGNTNGGTGGGGTTCTTAGCCAATCACTGCCTGATCNGTAATCGCGTTGNGNCTGGGTTTTTGTGATTATTGATCGCGCACAAAATGGAAAAATTAAAGTAATTTGATCTTAGGCAAACATTATTCGAATACCTGACAAAGAGGTTGCCAAAAATCTTTCAACCAGTCCGTTCATAGCGTACCCTTGATA
>FUFK010058627.1_pt1 | contig 46050 bp, 35 predicted proteins | sample 1021851 | NCBI WGS metagenome assembly FUFK01 (sample SAMEA51879418, study PRJEB19060) | metagenome
CAGTTGCAACTTAGTCCCACTGCTGAAAGCGGAGATCCGCCACGGGAGTTACCAAGGGGTAACTAAGATCAACCCAAGAATTATTCTCTACAATTCTTTTTTTTAACCCCCATTTAAAATGATTGAATACAACAACAAACAATCAAAAGAAATTTACAATGCTTTATTAAATTCCAAAGTGGATTTAATGGAGTATTTTTNGTGNTNCTGANNNTNNNAAAACTGACTATTATAAAAAGTCAGTTCGTAGAAAGTCCCTTTTAAACGATTTCTAAAAATGACCACTAAAGAAAAAATTCAAAATCTTAAGAACTTTGCTTCTTTAGATCAATCCTTTAAAGAGTGGTTGACGACCTGCCCAAGGGATTATATCTGGCAAATAGACGAAGTGACAAAAGATCGGGCAACATTTTCTTTTAATAGAACATTAACTTATAGGAGGACTCATGGCATATTGTGACCAGTGCGGGAACTTTGATAATGATGAAGGAGCAATTGGCGATCCGAATTATCAACCCGACCTCTATTATTACTGGGATTCCCCATTAGAGGAGGATTANNNCTGGCGGGACTCTTTCCCGTTGGTTGACTGTCTTTGCGAAATCTGTTTTGATATCGCAAACTCAGAAGGTAAGATAGCATGGAAGGATAATAAAAACCCTTTCAAATGTGCCAGTTAAAACTCTGGCACACTGTTTATTGAAACCCGTTACCTATCAGTTAATATAGGTACATAGCAAACAATTACCCCCTTTAAGTTATGCGCAAAATTGAAATGGAAATGAACTCAGCAATCAGATACAGAAAGAACTTTTCAAAAGCAAACACTTCCGTGAGATGCTTCAAAACAAACGGTGTTACAACTGATGTTGATGTTTTCTTACATGGCAATCANATTGCATCTTTNGATACAGCAACCCACAAACTCACAATCAAAGACGGTGGNTGGCAATCNGTNACAACNAAATCCAGACTTAATGCACTGTTAGATGAGTTTGCNCCAAGCATGGGAATNTTTCAAAAAGATTGGGTTTGGTACTTATCCGACAGATTAACAGGTTCCGTAGTTCCTTTTATATCAGGTATGACAGTTTAATTACTGTCACCAGAGCCCCAGATTTTTCTGGGGTTTTTTATTATAATTAAAGTATTACAACCCCCAGAAAATTATGCCAAATTGGTGCGAAAACAGAGTTAGGTTATCCGACAACGGAGACAACTCAGAACAGTTTGACAGATTATGCAAACTGTTAGATGGCCCTGATCCATTTAATNCAATNTTTCCCAGACCTGACTTCNCAAANATTCCAAACGACAAAGGCGAACTTCCAATTAAAGAGGAGATCAAAAACGACAAAGGTGAANTAGTTGCTGAAACTTACAACTTTCCAGATGGCAAAAACGACGATCGCTGGTATCACTGGTGCGTTGACAACTGGGGAACAAAGTGGGATATGTGCGACAAATTCACAGCAGAAATTGATGAAGGTTGGGCAGAGTTTGGATTTAACACTGCGTGGGGGCCACCACAGGGAATCTATGAAAAGATCACGGAAGATTTTCCAGATGTTGGAGTTTCGTGGTTCTATGATGAGCCCGGAATGGAATTTGCAGGTTACTTACCGAATTAAGTTTTATTACAGATGCTCGCACTTTCGGGCATCTGTTCCTATAATAGAAGTATAAACAACCCCCATTGATTATGAACAGATTTTTTATGTANGTNGANCCAACTGAATATGAAATGACTCAGGAAGGNNTNATGAAAGCGTGTTTAGCAGAAGTAATTGCTGAAGCAAAAGACACTGGAGATTATCCAATGTACCGCACAGAGGATTTAATTCAATCCGCAAAATGGAAGTTTGAGGACATATTAAACGATATATCACAATTAGTAGAAGCGCATCTCTAATGTAAACAATTGTTTCGATTCACGCATTTTTATACCAAATGCGTGGATTATCTTTTATAATAGTAGTATAAACAAAAACCCCCGAAGTTTATGACAGAATTNTCAAACAGAATCGCAAACAGAATTCTAAACANTGACAACTTTGAAAACGTTGCTTATGTGTGTTGNGATTGGGAAGAGTTCGTNTTTGAGGTTGCAGAGTGGGGAGTNGACCACATTGCACAGGTAGATTTNGATNNTCTATCAGATGAGGACATCTCAGCATTAGATNAGTTNATNGCCTCTTTCGGTTGCTCNCCANNTCAACCACACCCCTGTTCNAAGTACGCTGATCCAATTTTTGCATAATGAAACCAATTTTATTCACCGAAGCGGAATTAGAAACCATTGAAAGAGCAATGGACGATTACGTTTCCTACGCAGACCCAGACACCCCCGCATCTGATTTAATCGGGGGATTACCCGTCATGGATCGCGTCAATTCTATTCTTGAAAAAATCACTACTGCATACTGCGACTTATGAAGAACAAACATCTAGAACACCCAGAGGACACAATTCTTACAGGTGACTTAGACATACTGAGTTGGTTTCAATCTGCTGGTCGTCTATCCGTTAAAATTGATGGCGCACCAGCAATCGTTTGGGGTCGTTGTCCTGTCACGGGTCGCCAGTTCGTNGGNACGAAGTCCGTATTTAANAANANAGATCCAAAGNTTTGTTATAATGNTGAAGATGTNGAACACTANTACGGACACATTCCCGTATTAGTTCACATCTTACAGTTTTGTCTTGAGTTTCTACCTGATACACCTTACATNTATCAAGGTGACTGGATCGGGTTNGGTGGTGANNGNGAATATACCCCNAATACTTTAACNTANTTNTTNCCNGATTACACGGGTGAAGATATAATCGTTGCTCCCCATACTCGTTACGAACTATGCGGNGATAACGGGTTGCAAGATGTCTACGGGTTGCCAATCAATCACGGTGAATTGAAGTCTACCGCAGCGTGTCGGTTCGTTCACCCACGTTGTCGTATGTACTCAGGATATTATAACCACTTGGAAGGCAAAGATGATCNNTTTGAANTGGGNAATCGTGTTGAGTTNGCNNGNCAGATNGCNGCNNNTGTNNAGTTCGTGGATAAGAANACAGCAGCGAAACTNAAGAAAGCGTTTAATAAAGCGATTCGTAATGGTGAGGACATTCACCCAGACACGTTTGAGTTTGAGGGAGTGGATCGCAACCTGATCCGTTTGTGGTCGTTGGTTCGTTGTATCAAACTTGCTGCGTTNTATCAGTGTAGGCATGATTACAGTTTAGAAGTTTACTTTCAGGGTGATGAAGCAGAGCATGAGGGTTATGTATTTGATAATGGGTTTGGCACTTACAAACTGGTGGATCGCATGACATTCAGCAGACGCAACTTCTTATACTCGCGAATGGCAGGGGGATAGCCATTCGTTCGTTCGTGGGATCAGCAGTTGTTGTTTGTTGATCCCCCCGTTTATAAAAACGCGTGACTCCCCTAGTCTACAAAGTGTTACGAAAGCGANACAAATTNTANACAGNCATTGTAAAATTTTTTTTCGCTATATAAAAACGACTACAGGTTTTCACAGAATGCAAAAAAATTCCGGGGGCTATATTACATCCATAGAGGTTGATACAGTAACTGGAGAATATCGTGCTATAATACCAGAGTGGATCATCAATGAAATGGGGTGGTATGAAGATACAAACCTCAACTGGAAGATTGATGATGATGACGTAATTATTACTGAAAGTGATGAATGAAATTGAATTTGTAAAACATCAGGTTTTTCGTGAAACTCCTGATGTAATTTTTTATGATATCTCTGTAAAAAACAATAATGCGACGGATCTAGTTGAACATGCAGGCCCTGCAGTAAGTCCACCTGATGAGTATGATGGAATCAAACAGTTTTATATCCACTATCATCAGGTTGACCATAACAGAGTTCTATCCGGAGATCGCACATTTGAGTTAGTGAATCCAAAGTGGTCAGACCCGTATCATATCGTGCACTTAAATCGAGATTGCGGAGCCCTTGTTATTCCAAAAGGCACATACCATCGCTCCATCTCCGGAGTTCATGGATCGATTGTTATNAATCAAGCAGTTCGTGACGAAGAATTTGATCATACCACTGAGTTTATTCCTGTAACTGCTCGACAGAATACAGTATTGTATAGTATAATTAACACAGTTAAACCAATTATTCACTACAAGTATTTCGGAAAGACCCATGTGTAACACCTATCACATCTACTTAAACGATAAATGTCTTTTTAAAAATTTAGATCAACATGAATTTGATATTATATGGAATAAACTTTATACTTCTTATTGGAAAGAAGAAATAACTTACTCATGTGTTACGGAAAACACGAAAGATTACGTTGCAACACTTGAAGAAAGTTCTTATTGACATCACCTAGATATTGATGTAAAATATAATTATAGAATGAATTAATTATGGCAAAAGGTTTTAAAGTCAAACCAAAAGCACCTGTTCAGAAAGAACCTGAATGGGATTACGAACTTGCGAAAGCATTAATCAAAGGAAAGAAGATTGTCTTTTGTCTTCCCGGCAGAGGAGTATCATATACCTATCTGAAGAATTTTGTACAGTTATGCTTTGATATTGTACAAGCAGGTGGAGGTATACAGATATCTCAGGATTATTCTTCGATGGTAAATTTCGCCCGTTGTAAATGTTTGGGTGCAAATGTTCTTCGAGGGCCTGATCAGTTACCTTGGGATGGTAAACTCGAATATGATTGGCAATTATGGATTGATTCTGATATTGTTTTCGATACTGCAAAGTTCTATCAGTTAATTCTAAACTCAGTTCCTACAGAAGCAATTTCAAAAAAGGAAGTTACAGAGACAGTCAAGGATAACAAAGGTGTTGAGTTAAAAGATAAAGACGGAAAAGTAATTACAAAGGTTGTTGGTCATCAGGTAATGGTTGATCAGACAAAAGTAAGACCAATCGTATCTGGTTGGTATTGTACTGAAGATGGTCGTACTACATCGGTTGCTCACTGGTTAGAGGAAGATGACTTCGCATCCAATGGTGGTGTGATGAATCACGAGACTCTCGAAACAATACAGAAGAGAAAGAAACCATTTACTGTGGACTATGCAGGATTTGGTTGGTTACTGATACAGAAAGGTGTATTCGAGGACAAGAAGATGACTTATCCTTGGTTTGCTCCAAAGATGCAGGTCTTTGAGTCTGGTAATGTACAGGATATGTGTGGCGAAGATGTCTCGTTCTGTCTCGATGCCAAAGAAGCGGGTTATGAAATCTGGTGTGATCCTCGGATTCGTGTCGGACATGAAAAGACAAGGGTAATCTAATGATCATCACAATACTCTCCGCACTCCTTATACTTGCAATCATTGTATTCTTACTCAGGTATTATGACCCCCATACGTAGAACACTCTATACAATACTGAAAGACGGTGAAGAAGTCTTCTCAGGATTATCTCAAAGTGAATACTTTGACCGTATGCAGGACTTTGCAGTTGAATTTTACCTCACAGGGAAGAACGACCCCAGTGAATTTACTACTAAAATGACAGAAGAGGAACCAGATTAATGGCAAAAAGATACAGCATGGGTGGTGAAACAATTGAAACTCGCCCCAAAAAGACTCGTCAAGGACACGGAAAACACTCGAAATACGCGGCTACCTCGCGTAACTCGGCTCGTAAAAGACCAAGAGGGCAGGGTAAGTAAATGGCTTGTCTAATTGCGAATTTACCNTCTTANGAGGTATGGGTAAGAAAGGAATATTTAACCGACCATAAGAGTGGTCACGGTGAATTTGTAAAGGGAGTATGGGTATCTGCGAAGAGTATACCCGGTCGAGCATTCTATTTTGAGACATATTTGCCCGATTATGCAGCAATGTTCGATAAATTACCGATTTCTGCGTTTACAACCGACCCAGAGACACCAAAACCCGATATGACACTGCATAATTTACAGTTTTGGAACTGTATGGACTATGGTGTGGTCGCTGTTCAGAAGCAATTTATCGGTTCAATGCACTATGAAGTNCTTACAAGAGACTATGGAACGCAAACTGGCACCTATATTTGCACTTTAGACAACTATCATCAGGATGTTGACTCAATTGACTACTCAACAAGTGAACAACCTGCCGAACATAAGTCTCATAACCTCTTAGAACTCGATAATGGGCAGTTTTGTCTCTATCCAAACAACAGAATGAGGATATATGACAACAGTATCACTCCTGAGACACCTAAGAATCCTGATTTTAAGGTTTCAACCGTGTATTATCAGGTGGAAAATGGTCATGATCGTGATGGATTGGGTTCAGAAGAGAATTATTTCTGGAAAACAGCAAAAGAACGCAAAAATGACTCACCTTTTGACGCTGATGGAAACATAAACTACGTTGACCACCCAGAGTTAGGATGAAATCAGACCAATTATTGAAAATTTACAAGGCAGTAAGGGTAAAAGTGAAGAAATTCAAGTATCCTCCTCGTAGAAAATACTATAACATACACACATACGGATGAAAAACGTCAAAAATGCTCATATGGGCGATCATTTACTCACCGAAGTGTATAATGTACCCTTTGACAAGTTAAATGATGCAAAAAAGATTGAACAAGTATGCGAAAGTGCTTGTAAAACTGAAGGTTTAGAGGTTTTAAACACATATGTGCATCAATTTGACCCTTATGGGGTGACTTGTACCGTAACTTTGGGTGAAAGTCACCTCTCTTGCCATACATGGCCTGAAAAAGGATGCGTTGCAATCGATATTTTCACTTGTGGAGCGAAAAATCCACGTTCTGTAGCATGGTGGTTGCTTAATTATTTCGATTCTGATGACTATAATATGAATCAGCTAAATAGATAGGTATAAATAGATAAAAATCATCGTTTAATGGCGGTTACACGAATATCAAGAGCATTTAAGGATATAAGTCTGTCTTTTAAGAGGCACCCAGTGACAAATGATATTGGTGTGCTTAAAAATGAGAATGCAATTAAAAAATCTGTCAGGAATCTTGTTCAAACAATTCCGAACGAAAGATTTTTCAATTCTACACTTGGATCTGATGTAAGAGATAGTTTATTTGCAAACGTACCCGGATTTGTAGATTTTGGTACTGCATCAATTATTGAAAGACAAATTCAAACGACTATTGAAAACTTTGAACCAAGAATTGATAATTTAGTTGTAAATGTTGATCCAAGACCTGATTTAAATGAATTTGAGGTCAATGTATTTTTTGATATTGTCGGACAAGAGTTCCCAGAACAAGAATTTTCATTCATACTTAAAGCAACAAGATAATGCCAGTTACTAAATTTACTAATCTTGACTTTGATCAGATTAAAACTCAAATAAAAGAATATTTAAGAGCAAATTCAAACTTTACTGACTTTGATTTTGAAGGGTCTAACTTTTCAGTCTTAATTGATGCACTGGCATACAATACATACATCTCTGCATTTAACTCAAATCTTGTTGTAAATGAATCCTTTCTCGATTCAGCAACCTTAAGAGAGAATGTTGTATCTTTAGCAAGAAATATAGGTTATGTACCTCGTTCAAAATCAGCAGCAAGGGCATCAATTTCATTTAATGTAACTGCCAACTCTACAAGTTCGGAAATCAAACTACAACCAGGCCTAGTGTGTGTAGGTCGATCAAATGACTCAGATGTAGTGTTTTCAATCTCTGAAGAGATAACTTCTACTACAACGGTAAATAGTGGAATCGCAACTGCTTCTTTTGGATCTGCGACTTCTCCTATTGAAGTAATGGAAGGAACTTTCTTGACATCACAATTCGTTGTTGACGGGTCACTGGAGCAGCGATTTATATTAGATAATGCGAACATTGATACATCGTCAATCGTCGCTTATGTGGGCACTCCGGGGGTATTAGGTAAACAATACAAGATGATTGATAACATAGTAGGAATCAGTTCAATCTCAGACACATATTTAATTCAGGAAGTTCAGGACGAAAGATATGAACTATTATTTGGTGATGGTATATTTGGTAGAAAACCTAATAATGGTGCAGTAATAACTGTTCAATATGTTGTTACCTCTGGATCAGAAGGTAATGGGCCAGAAAATTTCAACTTTACAGGTAGTTTTTTAGGTGATAATGGTCAAGTAATAACTCCTTCAGTAGTTCCGACAATTAATACATTCTCTGCAGCATCTAACGGAGGTGACATTGAGAGTATTGATTCAATTAAGTATTTTGCACCTAGACTTTATTCATCGCAGTACAGGGCGGTTACAGCAAGGGATTATGAATCAATAGTTGCAACCATATACCCAAACACTGAAACAGTCTCAGTTGTTGGTGGTGAAGAAGTTGATCCACCACAATTTGGAACAGTATTAATAACAATCAAACCAAAAAATGGTGAATTTGTATCAGATTTTGATAAAACACAAATTTTAACAAAGTTAAAAAGTTATTCACTTACAGGTATCAATCAAAAAATAATTGACTTACAAGTTCTATATGTTGAAATTGAATCCTTCATTTACTATGACACCACAAAAATTGCAGCAGTGAACGATCTTAAATCTAAAATCACATCAGCACTTACAACATATTCTAAATCAGGTGATGTAAACAAGTTTGGTGGTAGATTCAAGTATAGTAAAGTATTAAATGTTATTGATAATATTGATAAGGCAATTACTTCTAATATTACACGAGTTAGGATACGTCGTAATTTAAATGCACTCGTAAATCAATTTGCTCAATATGAATTGTGTTTTGGTAATCAATTTAATGTTAAACCAGAGGGATTAAATATTAAGAGCACAGGATTTAAAATTCAAGGAACAATTGAAACTGTATACTTTACTGACATTCCTAATCCAGATAAGTTAACAGGAACTGTTTCAATTGTTAGAAAAAATGCAAGTGGTGAAACAATCGTTGTCGTAAAATCAGCTGGGGTGGTTGATTATGTACATGGTGAAATTAATTTGTCAACTATTAATATTATTTCAACTGATAAACCTAATAATATTGTCGAGATTCAAGCATTTCCTGAATCAAATGATGTTATTGGACTTCAAGATCTTTACTTAGATTTCAACATCCCAAGTAGTCAAATAAATATGGTTAAAGACACAATTACATCAGGAGAACAAATATCTGGTGTTGGTTATAAGGTCACATCAAGTTACTCTAATGGAGAACTATCAAGAACATGATTGGAACTGGAATAGACAAACGTATACAAGTTCAACAGATTATAGAGCATCAACTCCCTGAGTTCATCAGAACAGAGAGTCCTTTAGCGGTTGATTTTCTTAAACAATACTATGTTTCACAAGAGCATCGTGGTGGTGTTGTAGATATAACTGATAATTTAGATCAATACATCAAACTTGATAATTTAACTCCAGAAGTGATTGTAGGGGTTACAACACTTACATCTGGAGTGAGTGAGTCTGATACAACATTTAGTGTTTCATCGACAAAAGGTTTTCCTAATGAATATGGATTATTTAAGATTGATGATGAAATTGTTACCTACACTGGTATTACGACAAATTCATTCACTGGATGTGTAAGAGGATTTTGTGGTATTACATCTTATACAGACCCAGTTAATAGAGGTGAACTTGTATTTTCTACAAGTATTGCTGGAACTCATACTGCAGACTCCAGAGTCGAAAATTTAAGTGTTTTATTTTTAAAAGAATTTTATCAAAAAGTTAAATCATATTTAACTCCCGGATTAGAAGATACACAATTAAATACAAATGTAGACATTAGTAATTTTATTAAGGAGTCTAAATCCTTATACAAATCTAAAGGAACTGAAGAGTCATTTAGAATTTTATTTAATGTTTTATACGGGATTACTCCTAAAATTGTAGATTTAGAGAATCGTCTAATAAAACCCTCATCTTCTGAGTATATTCGTAGAGAAGTTGTCGTCGCAGAAAGAATATCAGGTGATCCAAATAAATTAGTAGGACAAACTATAACAAAATCTACTGATTTAACTACTTCTGGATCTGTATCAGAAGTAGAAATTTTCAGTAGATCTGGTAATCTAGGAATAACGACTTATTATAAATTAAATTTGTTTGTAGGTTATGATGAAAGATCTGCAATACAAGGGACGTTTACAATCCCCGGAAAAACAAGGGTAATTGAAGATGCACCTGTTGGAAACACTGTATTAACAGTTGATTCCACAGTTGGTTTTGGCACCACAGGCACAGTAGTTACAAATGGTGTTAATGGCACTAATACTATTACATATGGTGATAAATCTATCAATCAATTTTTACTTTGCACTGGAATTGGAAATTCAATAAGATCTACGGATGATTTAAGAAGTGATGAATTTATATTTGGTTACGAAGAGGGAGATTTAACAAAAAGAGTTGAATTACGAATTACTGGAGTATTGTCTGACTTTGAACTTTTACCAAGTGAAGGTTCAAGTGTAACTCTTGAAGGTGAAAAAATAACAGTTAAAAATTTAGGTGAAGAAATACCAAATCCAACACTACCAAGTGATAAATCAAGAAAAACTGTATTTTTTAATTCATGGATTTACAATACTGCAAGTAGAATTAAACTTGATATACCTTCTACTACAGCAATCAATGCTACAACATCAAATTTCGATCGCAAATCAAAAATTGATAAATCTCAATTAATTACAGGTGATAGAGTTTCTGTTTTTAGAAGGGGTGAATTCATACCAATTTTTAAAAATGTAGAAGTTACTGTAGGTACAAATGATATTAGTTTAAGTATATCATTATTAAATGATGGTATAACTGAATATGATATTCAAAGAGAATTAAAAAAAGCAAATGCTGCATCTGATATTGATTTAGAATTTGGAAATGGTGTTATCACAACTGACGTTCAAAATACTTACAATGATGAAGATGAAAATTATTATGTTGCATCATCATCGATGCCTTCATATACAATTGAAAAGAAGGTTATTAAAGAAACACTTGGATCTGGAATTGGAACAGTTCATACATCCACTGGAATTCCAGTAGCTGATTATTTTGGAACTAATGCTCAAAATTTTCAATTATTAGATAGAAATCTTACAACTGGATTATATTCAAAGTTGCAATTTAATGCTCCAGTCGATTTTATAACAGGTGATGCCATTGTTTATTTGCCTAATGAAAATCCTTTAGTTGGGTTATCCACTGGCACAACATATTACGTTGAAGTATTGGATTCAAATACTCTCAATAATAATGTTATAAGATTATTTCCATCAAGATCATTTATTACAGTTACCAATATTGATGCTGCAAATCCTCCATACATTGAATTTGACAATACAAATCAAACATCATCCACAGCAGAACATAAATTTATATTATTGAGACATCGAAATGAGCAAATAGGTGTTCAAAAAGTTTTAAGAAAATTTCCTGCAGAGATTAATATAAAATCAGGTGAGGCAGTAAAAACAGAACCGGGAACAACTGGTATTCTTAAAAATGGTGTGGAAATAGCAAATTATAAGTCATTAGATAAGATTTATTTTGGCCCACTTTCAGATTTTAAAATTTTAAATCAAGGTAAAAATTTTGATGTCATAAATTTACCAACTATCAGCATACCTTCACCCGGAACTGGAACAACTGCTATTGTTCAACCGGTAGTTAAAGGATCATTAAAGGAAGTATTAGTTGATCAGCAACACTTTGATGTAGAAAAAGTTATGTCAATTACCATATCAGGTGGTAATGGATCAGGGGCAGTCTTAAAACCTGTTGTAACTAAAAGACAGAGAGAATTAGAATTTGATGCTAGATTAAAAAGTGTTCAAGGTGGAGTTGATCAAATAAATGATTTGATTGAGTTTAAAAGACCACATAATTTAGAAAATGGTGAACCACTAATATATCATAACAATGGAAATTTATCTTTAGGTATTGGAACTTACTTTGGTTCTAATACTGCACAAAGTAAAACATTAATTAATGGAGCAACTTACTATCCACAAGTCGTCGGAGTGAGTTCTGTTTACTTATATGAAAAATTTAGTGATTATGTTGCTGGTATCAATACTGTTGGATTTACTGTAGAAAATACTGCAGGTACACATAAATTTACTTTTTTAAATTTAAAAAATCACCTCAAAGCAGTAAAAGTTATTGATTCTGGTTCAAATTATACTAATCGAAGATTAATTGTAAAACCCGTTGGTATTCATACTGTAGACAACTCTATCAATTTTAAGGATCATGGATTTAATACCGGTGATTTAGTGCAATATGCACCATCAAGTGGTGATGCAAGTCATGCTCCAGTGGGACTTGGAATTACTACACGTTATCGTGTTTTAAAGTTAGATAATAATAAATTTAGACTTATTGATGTTGGTATAGGTGCAACAGATCCAAATTCAAATTTTTTAAGGAAAAATTTCCAAAGAATTTCTAAGGTATTCACTTCAAGTAATCATGAGTTTTTCTTTGAACCAATTGTAGTGAGAGTCGATGCAATATATTCACCTGTATCTGCTGGTCGTACAGAATCTTTAGTAGTAACACCTAAGATACGTGGACAATTAGTAGATGGATATTTACATGAACCCGGATCAAACTATGGATCAGAAATTTTAAATTTTGAAAAGAAACCTAATATTAAAATATTAAATGGTAAAAACGCTGAATTAAGGGCGATTGTTTTTGGTGGTAAAATCATAGGTTGTGATGTAATGTTCGGTGGTAAAGAATATACATCTGCACCAGATTTAGATTTAGTTGGAATAGGAACTGGTATTGGTGGAAAATTAAGAGCTGTTGTTAATGATGGAAAAATAACTGATGTAAAAGTAATTAATCCCGGTATTGGATATAGTACTGCACCTGATGTAAAAATTACCCCTAATGGATCTGGTTTCATAATTGACTCAAATGTAAGAGATTTAAGTGTTAATAATCTTGTTCGATTTGGTGATGAGATATTACTAAGAGAAGCAGAAACAAACTTACAATACTCAGTGGTTGGATATTCAAATAAAATTCAAGGTACTTTTTCAGATGTAGCATCATCACCACAATTACACTCTCCAATTATTGGTTGGGCATATGATGGAAATCCAATATACGGCCCTTATGGATATTCAGAAGCAGGTAATAGTAATTCATTATCTAGAATTTTAAAAACTGGATATGAATTAGATACTACAAAAATAATCAATCGTCCACCAACCAGTAGTTTTGCTGCAGGATTTTTTATTGAAGACTATGAATTTACGAACTCTGGAGATTTAGATGTCAATAATGGAAGATATTGTAAAACTCCTGATTTTCCTAATGGTACTTATGCGTATTTTGCTGGTATTTCTACCGTTACATCACAACCCCAGTATCCTTATTTTATAGGAGATACTTATAGATCAACTCCTATATCTGATAATTTTTCACTATCTCAATTAAATTTTGATTTCAATAACTCTAATCTTACTAGAAATTCTCTACCATATAAGTTAGATGATGATAATGCGGATTATAATTTTGTAATTGAATCATATGAAATAAATCAGCAGACATCAATAATTGAATCTGTCACAAGTGGTAATATTAGTAGTTTCCAAATAGTTTCGGCAGGAAGTGACTACAAGGTTGAAGATTCATTAAATTTTGATAACTCTGACACAGATGGTGGTGGTGCAGCTGCAAAGGTATCAAGTGTTGAGGGTAAAGAAGTTGATAATGTTAAAGTTGGAGTAACAACGTATAGTGATGTTGTGTTTGTTCGTGGTGGAGATGGAGCAGTTTCAGGATTTATTTCTACATCTCACACACTTAATACAAGTGATACTGTTGTAATATCTGGTGTAACAACTGATATTCCTAATCTTAGAGGATCTCATAAAATTGGTGTTAGTTCAGAAAGCACTGTATTGTATAAAGATGTACCAGCAAATAATACATCAGGTATTGTTACAGACATCTACTTAGCAAGAATACCCAATTCAGTATCAGCAGGAAGCAGCATAGGTATAGGAACTGAAAAATTATTAGTATTAAATGCATTTAGAGACAGAAGTATATTAAGAGTGAAGAGAGGAGTTGTAGGATCTGCTGATACTGCATCACATGTTTTAGGTGGATTAGTTCAAACAATTCCACAATTTATTGATTTAGAATCACCTGATATTGGAAATTTTGTTTCTAAGAAGAACAATATTGTATATTTTAATCCTGCTGAGTCAGTTGGTGTTGCTGTAACATCTGGTCAAGCAGTATCGATAGGAAAATCATTTACATTAGGTGAATTGGCAGAAGTAATTTCAATTCCAGCAAAAGGAATTTTCTTACCAAATCATCCATTTGAGGATAATCAAGAAGTAATTCTTAGAAAACCAACAGGTGCTGCCACACAATTTACTATCGGTCTTGGTGATCGATTCCAAGAAGGTGCAGATTTTAATTTACCTGCTGCAGGATTAAGCACAACTGTTTATATAAGAAAATTTTCTGATGATGTTGTAGGTCTTGCTTTAACTGTTAATACAACTCCTGTCTTCTTTAAAACTGGTAACTTTGATAATTTTGAATACTCAATAGAATCAAACTTCCCTCAAGTAAAGGGTAAAGTAGAAAGAGTAACAGTTACTGTTGGTATTGCAACTGTATCTGTTGGTTCAACATTACATGGTCTTCAAAATAATGACAATATTGAACTTGAATTGTTATCTACACAAACAAAGGGTGTTGGTGCAGCTGCAACATCCGTAGTCGTTAAATATAGTGCTCAAAATGATAAACTTTTAATAAATCCAACAATATTTACAAATTCAGCAGTCAATACAGATACAATTAATATTGCAAATCATGGATTTAAGACAGGTCAGAAATTATTCTATGATGGTTCTCCAGCAACTGGTTTGACATCACAAAGATCATATTTCGTGTATAAAACTGATGATAGTAATTTTAAGTTGGCAGAAACAAGATATGATGTTATGAATGAACCCCCTAATGTGGTTAGCATAACTGCAAATAGTGGTGGAACTCAAGAATTATCTCTCGTAAATCCTCCTTTACAAATTGTTAGAAATAATAATTTATTATTTTATGTTTCAGATCCATCATTAAACGGATATAATTTAAATTTCTACTTTGATAGACATTTTAAAAACAGATTTGTATCTGCTGGATCAACAGTTGATTTCGGTGTCACAGGTGTTGGAACTGTTGGAGTAGGAACAACTTCAACAATCACTTTAAGATTTGACAAAACAAATCCAGAAAAATTATTTTACACACTTGAGAAAACAGGATTTATAAGCACATCTGATCCTGACGTAAAAAATGCATCACAAATTTCTTATGTAGATAGTGAATATAGTGGAAATTACGTCGCTTTTGGTGTGACCACTGGTGGATTTAATATATCTCTAAAAGATGTTCCAGAACAAGGATCATATTTAGCTGGTGCTGCATCAACAATTACATACAATACATCATCACCAACTGCTTCTGGTGGTATTAGTAAAATAAATTTAACATCAGGAGGATTTGGATATAAGAATGTTCCCGGAGTCACAAGTGTAACATCCGCAAATGGAACTGGTGAAAATATTTTATGTTTATCTCAAAATATAAACAATATTAATCAAGTAAGAATTACTGATCCCGGATTTGATTATCATTCAGACAAAACTTTACGACCCGAAGCAAGACTTTCTCCAACTGTTACTTTAATCAACTCCGACTCAATAACAAATATAGAAATATCAAATGGTGGATCTAATTATACTGATGCTCCAAATCTTGTTATTGTTGACCCTGATACAGGAAAATTAACTGGAGATCAGGGTGTTATTGAGTTGGAATTATCTGCAAGTTCTTTAGGTAAAGTTAATATTTTAGAGTCACCAAGAGGACTTACATCTAAACCTCAAATTTTAAGAACAATTAATAATACTAATGGATATAGAGTTACTGATGTTCAGAGTAGTAATAGTGGAATTGTCACATGTACGTTAAAAACTCCTATCAATGGATTTGCAACTCCTCAATTTACTGCTGGAGAACAAATATTTGTTGAAAACATTGGTATTGGAACAACAGGTGATGGATTAAACTCTGCAGATAATGGTTTTGTATTTTTCAATGTTACTGAATACAATAATACTGATCCAGCAGTTGTAAAATTTGAATTACCAAAAACTGCTACTAATCCCGGAGTTGCTGCATCTACTCAAAATTTTGCATCAATAATAAAATTTACTGATTATCCACAATTTACAACTACACAAAAAACTTCAGAATTTAGAACAGGTGAAAAATTAGCGGTTAAGGTTAATAATGTATTCATAAGCACTGGATTAATCGTTATTGATAATCGTCCAGATGAATTTATCAAAATAGAAGGAAGGTATGAAGTCATAGTTGGTGATGTAATTCGTGGTGAAAATTCTGGAACTATTGCTACAATTAACTCCATTGTCAATAATAAAGGTAGATTTGTTATAGATTATTCATTAAAACAGAATAAAGGTTGGAATGATGAAATTGGTAGATTGAGTGAAGACTTTATGGTTTTATCAGATAACGATTATCATCAAAATTTATCATATACAGTTCAAAGTCCTAAAACTTTTGATGAAATAGTTGATCCTGTTAATAGATTACTTCATACTAGTGGACTTAAAAACTTTGCAGATACTGGTATATCCTCAAGGGCAAGTGTAGGAGTCGCAATTACAAATGCAACTGTGGTATCTGCAGATGTTATTACAGATCAAAGGGTAGATGCAATTCATAATTTTGATTTAGGTAGAGATATTGATACAATCGCTGGTGGATCTAAATCTAAATTTATCCAACTTGTAAATACAAAATTAGCAAATTTTGTAAGATGTAATACTAATAGGGTTTTAAAAATAGATGATATTAGTAATCAATTTTCTGATAGTGAGGCAAACTTAACTGGAAATATTTCAATTCCAATTCAAGAGACTTTTGCTAGATTTTTAATTCAGTCTAGAAATATAAGCAGTGGTGAACTTCAAGTTGATGATGTTGTTGTATTCAGTGATAATACTGATACATTTACATTTGAAAAAAATAGTATAGTATCAACTGCCTCTACGATTGTTGAGGTTCAAGGAAGCACTGTTAGTGGAAGTAGGAACTTAGTAATTTCACCTTTTAATCCAAATGATGATGATATTGATATCAAAGTTTATAAAAATAGTTTTAATGATCAAAATCTTAGAAGTGGTACTCAAGCAATTGGATTTGTTAACTTAGTTGGTGTATCAACTGTTGTTAGTGTCGGAACCACAGCAGAACCAATTGCAGTAGGATCTACTACAGATATAGACGCTTTCTATGCCACTATAGAGGTCACAAATATTGATGATGGTGAAAAGAACCATGTTGATATTTACGCTACTCATGATGGCACAAACTCATATTATAGTGAATATTATGCTGACACATCATCACAAAATAATTTCTCATCAAACTTTATAGGAACCTTTAGATCAAGAATCCATAATAATATATTATCTCTTGATTTTGATAATTCTGTTGGGGTAGCATCAACTGCCAAAATTAATGCAAAAGTTATTGGATTTACAACATCTGGTGGAAATGATGTTTTTAGATTTAAAGATGATGCTCAACCTGCAGGAGCAGAAAGAACAATTAATTTAAGATCTGGAATTACAACAAGAACAAACACTGCAAACTTTATATCTTTAGACAAAAATAATTTTAGTGCAGTTAAAAGTATTGTTAGAATTGAATCCGCAACAGCAAGTGCAGTACATCAAGTTTTAGCAATACATGATGGTACAGATACTCAAACTATCCATTATCCATTCATTTCAATTGGAAGCACATCTGGTATTGGGACATTTTCTTCTAATCTAACAGCATCTAATTTCGTTATTAAATTCCATCCTGATTCAGGAACAGGAAGTCATACTGTTCAACATTTTAGTGAAGAAGTTTATAGAGATATTGATATTTTAAATACTCCACCAACATTAGGATATGGTCGTATCAATGAGTCATTAAGTGCATTCCAATATAATGCTGTTAATGGTATTAGATCAAATAAAAAACAATTTACTCTTAGACATAATACAATTCCAATTTATGAAAAGGGTTTTGATCCGGAGGATACATCTAAACTTAACAGATCAACTGGTTTATTTACAATACCTAATCATTTCTTCTCAGAAAATGAAGAGTTAATTTATACTCCATTATCAACATTTGCTGGAGTTGGTGCAACTGCATTACAAATGACTGGTGGATCTGATTTACCCACTACAGTATTTGTTAAGAAAGAGAGTAATAGTACATTTAAATTAGCAACATCTAGTGGTGGATCTGCAGTAACATTTACATCTGTTGGTGCTGGTAATTCACATCGACTAACAATGGCTAAACGCACTGAAAAGAGTGTTCTTGTTATTGATGGTATCATTCAGTCTCCAATGTCATTTACACCTGTTACAACCACTTTGGTGAATAATGCAGGTAGTGGTATATCGACTACAACAACTGATTTTTGCGTTAACTCCACTGCAGATATAAACCTTGGAGATCACCTCAAGTTTGCTAATGAGTTCATGCTCGTAACTTCTGTAGGTATTGCAACAACTTCAACAGGGCCAGTGTCTGGTATTGGTACATTTAATATTATTGGTGTTGATAGAGCAGCACTTGGAACACTTGCTGCATCTCATAATAATTCTACCACTGGTAGAGTGTTCTCTGGTTCATTTAATATTATTGGTTCTGATGTATTCTTTACAAATGCTCCTAGAGGAACAAATAATATTGAAAGAAATTTATCAAATCTCAAAACTCCAAGATCAGTTTTTCAAGGTAGAACATATTTAAGAAAGACTTATACTAACAATAGAATTTTTGATGATATATCGACAGAGTTCACAGGTGTTGGTGCTACATTTAGAATGAAGGTTAATGGATCTAATGTAACAGGTATTACTACAGGAAGTTCACTCGTATTAATAAATGGAATATTCCAAAAACCAACAACTGAAAACAATTTAAGTAATAATTATATTTTTGTCCCTGATGGTGGTTCAGCACAAAATATTGAATTTACAGGTATAACATCATTCAGCACTAATAATCAAATAATAAGTGAAACTGATATTAACCAAAATAGACTTCCAAGAGGTGGTAAAATAGTTTCGTTAGGTTCAACTGGTGGATTAGGAGTTGCTCCATTAGTAGGTGCGGCTGTCACTGCAGTGTTGAGTCAGTTTGGAGAGATCACCGCTGTTGGTATCGGTTCAACAATTTATAACCAATCAGTATCTCCATCAAGACCACCCGGAACATTGTCCTTTGGATCAGGATATCGACCAGTTGGAGGTACAGTTGCCATTGGTATCACTGACTTAGCATATGAACATCGATTTGTAAGTGCTGGTGTTGGATCAATTAGAACAAATGCATCAGGTAATAATATATTTGCTGCAACACAAAGAACTGCGACAGATGCATCATATATTTCACATACTGGATTGTTGACATTAACAATAGCAAATCATGGATTAAGTGTTGGTAACTTTGTCGGTATTGACACTGGAAGTCTTGTATTCACATGCTCAAGAGATGATTTTGCATCAAATCATGCATATCCTCGTGCACTTTCTAAAACCACAGGATTGCCTGATCCAATTGCTGGTATAGCAACTGTCATAACTGCTGTAACTACAAACACTATTACAGCCTTCATCGGATTTGGTGGAGGAGCAGGAACTGGTGCTTCAGTAACTGGAAACATAGGTGTTGGTGGAACATTAGATATTAATATCGGTGCAGGTGGAACAGATTATGTTAACCCAAGATTCCAATTCCCACAACCAAATTATGCAAATATGGAAGTTATTGGTGTATCAAGAAATGGTGTGGCAACTACTGAGACAGGATCTAACCTTTTAGTTACTTTAAATGTGGGTGCAAGTTCTACAGTTGGTATTGGATCAACATTGTTTGAGATTACATCATTTGAGATTGCAAGAGATGGATATGCGTTTAAACGTGGTGATAAAGTAAAACCTGTTGGATTAGTTACTGCAAGGGGAGCAGATCTTGAAGATTACATACTCGAAGTAACTGAAATTTATAACGATAAATTTACATCATGGGATTTTGGTGAATTTGACTTTATTGATCCTATTGGAAATTTACAAGATGGTCAAAGAACAAGATTCCCATTAAGGGTAAATGGTGAATTACTAAGTTTTGATGTAGGACAAACTGTTGATTCACAACAGATTGATATGAATGCACTTTTGATAATATATGTTAATAATGTGTTGCAAGATCCCGGAAAAGCATATTCATTTGAGGGTGGAACTACATTTGAATTTACAACTGCGCCTGAAGAAAACGATGACATCGCAGTATTCTTCTATAAAGGAACTGCATCAGAAGATGTTGCGGAAGTTAACGTTGTTGAAACAATTAAAAATGGTGATGTTGTTAGGTTACAGGCAAATGATGATACAAGTATTCTAACAAGTCAAAATACAAGAAGATTGATTGATCTACAACAAAGAAAAAGAACAGTCTCTGGTATTACAACCACTGATACTCTTGAAACTGCAATTTATACAGGTGTTGGTATTAATGATTCTGCTACAAATAAACCACTCACATGGATCAAGCAAAAAGAGGATAAAGTTGTTAATGGAATAGTTGTTTCTAAAGCAAGAGATTCAATTGAACCATTAATATATCCTACAGCAAGAATCATTGGTGATATTGGTGCTGGAACAACAAACAAAATATACGTTGATGATGCTAACTTCTTCCAGTATGAGGCAAATGAGGATTCTGCAGTCAACGATATTAATTTTGATGCTTTGATAGTTAACGATACAAATCCAATATCTGCTGCATTTACAGCGATCGTTTCGACTGCTGGAACTATTTCCGAAATAACAATTGCAGATGGAGGAAGTGGTTATGTAGGTAATTCAACATCCTTGCATATTTCGCAACCACCAGTTCCAATGAAAATTTCACCAATTGCAACAGGAATTGGATCTACTGCTGTCGCAACAGCGAATATTACAAATGGAACAATAACATCTGTTACCATAAACAGTGGTGGTATTGGATACTCAACTTCAGTGACACCTAAAGTAATCGCAGCTGCTCAAAAACCTGTAACTGAGTTAATTGAGTCAATTGATACTTCAAATGCAAATTTTGCAGGATTCTCAGGAATTGTAACTGGTATATCTACAGTTATGATAGGGTCTACTATGGGACTTAAATTTGGACTTTCAAGAAATGGTGCCTTTACTAATCTTAAGGAGACCATGCCAATTTATATTTCTGATACTTCAGTTGGTCATGGAGTCACAAGTTTAAATGAAAGTGGTGTAGATACAGATATTGTTGGAACAGGTAAAACATTTGTTGATAATGTTTATATGATTAAAAATATCAGTAGACACTCGAATGCTGCAGAGATTGAAGTTAATGTGCACTCTGGTATTAATACCACTGGTATTGATCTTGCAAAAACTAATCTACCATTTACTATAACATTTGGTGGTGTTGGATCAGGAAATACATCATATATTGCTAGTGGAAAGCATAGAGGTGAATTTAGCACACAACCAACTTTATCAAGTGTTCATAATCCTACAATTTATGTTGAAAAGGGTGATATTTTAAGTATTGCAAATGGCACTGGTGGACATACATTTACAATCAAACGAATATTAGGTGGATCAAACTTTACTACAGGTATCACAGGTTCAGGAGCAAATGGATCTACTCTTGTATTTGACACTGCACAAGTTGGATCAGGTACAACTTCATTCTTCTATCAGTGTGCAAATCATCCAAATGCAATGTATGGTCAAATTGTCGTTAAGGATATTGAGAAAGGTAAATTCTCTTTTGGAGTTCTAACACCAGCATCTGGCGACTTTGTACGAAATAATCCAATCGCTATTGGTGTTACTGGAAATACGGTTATTGCAGGTGAAGGATTGGGTATTTCAACATTCCCAACTATTCAAAGAAGGGGATTTGGTATCCGTGATGGTGGTGGAATTAAGAGGTCACACACACCATGACGATTTCCTGTATAAATATAGAAAAAACAATATAATAATGCCAGCAATTGTAACAGACCAGTTCAGAATATTAAATGCAAGTAATTTTGTTGCAGGGGTCTCATCGTCTACTAACTCTTATTATATCTCATTAGGTTTACCTAATCCTTCTCCGGCTACTGTTGGTTTTGGAAGATCTGATAATTATGATACTGCCACACCCAACCCGGTTGATAGTTTTTCAAATATTGCACATATTGGTGATACAACTCAATTTGGTAAGAGAGTTACAGAGGCAAACGTAAGAAGATTAGTTCGTCGAATAGATTGGACTAAAGGTGTCAAATACGATATGTACCGTCAGGATTACAGCACATCAAATAGTGCTCCAAATACAGGGGCAACACGTTTGTATGCTGCAAATTATTATGTAATGAATAGCAATTTCAACGTTTATATTTGTATTGAAAATGGATCATCAGGAATAAACACTACAGGAAATGCTTCTGAGGACGAACCAACTTTCACTGATTTGGAACCATCTAAAGCAGGTGAAAGTCAAGACGGATACGTATGGAAGTATCTGTTTACAGTTAATCCTAGTGACATTATTAAGTTTGATTCAACAGATTTCATTGCATTACCTAATAACTGGAATACAAGCACTGATGCACAAATTCAAGCAGTTCGTGAAAATGGTGACTCGGATATAAACAATAATCAAATTAAAACGGTTTATATCGCTGATCAAGGAAACAATTATACTACGACCGGTGGAGAATTTAATATTCTAGGTGACGGAACTGGTGGAAAGGTGGTAGTTGAAGTTTCTGGAACAAAAATAACCAAATGCACAGTTTCAAACGGTGGTAAAGGGTATACTTATGGTGTTGTAGATTTGGGTACCATCAATAGTGGTGCAGTAGCCGGTGGTACACCTGCAAAATTAATCCCAATTATTCCTCCATCAAAGGGACATGGGTTTGATTTATATAAAGAATTAGGAGCAGATAGAGTTCTTGTTTACGCAAGATTTGATGATTCCACAAAAGATTTCCCTATAGATTCACAATTTGCACAAGTTTCATTAGTTAAAAATCCTACATCTTTTGGAACAACATCAGTTTATACTGGAAGCACATTTTCTGCACTAAAAGCAATCAAATTTTCATCGATAGCAGGAACACCTACAATTGGTGGTTTACTGCAGCAGACTGTTAGTACGGGACAAACTGCGTTTGGATACATAAGTTCATACGATAGTGATGTGAATGTAATTAAATACATTCAAGACAGATCACTATACTTCGGAAACAAAAATGATCAAACTGATTATGCAAACGTGACAAATGGATCTCAACAATTTGATTTTGTATCAACTACAAGTCAAGTTGCATTCCCCGGAGGAAGTGGATCTGTAGAGACAACATTTAGTTCAGGTATTACAACTGACGTAAACAATAATAATGTTGCTTTAGGTGTTTCATTCACAAGTGGTCTCGCATCTCCTGAGATAAATAAAGGGTCAGGTGATTTATTATACGTTGACAATCGAGCAAAAATCTCAAGAAATTTGAGACAAAAGGAAGACATTAAAATTATTCTGGAATTTTAAAAAATGCCACAAAAAACGAATTTAAATATAAGTCCATATTACGACGATTTTTCCAAGGATAATCAGTTCTATAGAGTCCTATTCAATCCGGGTAGACCAGTACAGGCTCGTGAATTATCAACTTTACAATCAATTTTACAGGATCAGATTGAAACGTTTGGTAGTCATATGTTTAAAGAGGGATCAATGGTCATCCCCGGAAACACAAATTATGACTATGAATATTACTCATTAAAGTTAAATTCTGATCATTTAGGAACACCAGTATCATTATATGTTGAAAATTTAAAAGGAAAAATATTAAGAGGTGAAGAAAGTGGCATAAAAATAAAAATTGATAATTACGCATTACCTGAAAATTCTGAAGAAATTACACATTTAACTTTATTTGTCAAATATATCGACTCAGGTGATAATAATGAAGTTGCATTTATGACTGATGGTGAGAATTTAGTCATTGAAGAGTCATTCATATATGGAAATACTCAAATAACTGCTGGAGAAACAGTTGCATCTCTTATTGATCAAGAAGCATCTAAAACAGGTTCTGCTGTTTCAATTGGAGATGGTGTTTTCTTTATTCGCGGTCATTTTGTAAACGTATCTGCTGATAAGATAGTACTTGATCCATATTCCAATATACCAAATTATAGAGTTGGTCTTTTCATTCAAGAGGAAATAGTTCAAGCAAAAGATGAATCTTCATTATTTGATAATGCTAGAGGATTTTCAAACTTTGCAGCACCCGGTGCAGACCGTTTACAGATTAAAACTACTTTAACAAAAAAACCATTAAATGACTACAATGATAAGAATTTTGTAGAATTAATGCGTCTTGATGACGGGCAACTTAAAAAAAATGAACAAAAACCAGATTATTCACTTATAAAAGATTATTTTGCAAAAAGAACATATGAAGAATCTGGAAACTATTCTGTTGGTAATTTTAAAGTTGATATTGCAGAGTGTTTGAATGATGGAGTATCAAACGAAGGTATTTTCTTAGAAAATGAGCAAACTGATCAAAGAAATACCCCTGATGAATCATTAATGTGTGTTAGGGTTTCTCCCGGAAAAGCATATGTAAGGGGTCATGATATTGAAAAATCTGGTACATCAATCATTGATGTTGATAAACCAAGAGACAAGGCAGAATTTAAGTCTGCAAAGGTAAATTTTGCATTAGGAACTTTGTTTAAATTAAATAATGTTCATGGTTCTCCAGTAATAGGTTTAAACAATACACCTTCAGGTTCAACTGTTTCCTTTATATCTGAAAGAAAAGGCACTGGTAATAACCCAGCTCCAAGTGGGAGTGAAATGGGAAGAGCAAGGATATATGCATTTGAAAATACTGATGCTTCCTATAAAGATGCAACGACTCAGTTTGATCTTTACCTTTATGACATTCAAGTATTCACAAAAATAACAGTAAATGTTGCATTATCTAGTTCTGAATTACCAATCGGTAGTTTTGTTGAGGGATTGAGCAGTGGTGCAACAGGTTTTGCAGTATCTGCTGGTAGTGGTAATAACGACCATAATTTAGATCAGGTATCAGGAACATTTATTGAAGGTGAAAATATTAGGATAAATGGTGATAATTCATTAACTAGACAAATTACAACTGTTATAATCAGCAGTCTTAATGACGTAATGTCAGTTCATCAAGAGAACACATTTATATCAGGTGCTGATTTTTCTGGTGATTTAGTATTAGAACCAAAATTAATAAAAGAATTAGGACTTGGAGACGAAGTTAGTATAAGTGCAGCTTCGGGTGGCACATCAACACTAACATGTGCTGGTAAAACATTCGGATCCTTAAAAGTAGGTGATCATATCATGGTCAATTTTCCATCAGATACTAATGGCCCAAGAATAAATCGTATAAATTCAATTTCTGGTGATCTTAAAACACTTACATTAGCAGCGACAAACACTGTCACAAATGTTAGCACTGGAACATTATTAGCAAGTCAAACACCAACAGGTATTCATCGCGCTCACCCAAAAATATTTTTGAATGATGCTGGATTATATGCCAAACTTCAGAAGAAAAATGTTTCTGACGTATCATTAGCACAATCAAAACTATTCATCAAATCACAAGTAGAAAAAACTGCATCTTCTAATACTTTAACAGTAAGTGTTTCTGATTTAACAGATATAAGTGGTGCATCCTTTGTGCCTTTTGATGCTGATCGTTATAGTATCTCCAAAAAAACATCAACTGACACCACACATCAAACATTAGAGGAGAGTCAAGTTGTATTAAATGCAAATAATCAATCAATTACATTTAATAATCTTGTAAATGGTGCAAAGGTTGTTAATGTTACTCTTGAAAAAGACATAATTTCACAAAAAACAAAAAATATTTCAAGAAGCAATTCAATAGTTATCAACAAAACTAACGCAGGAATAGCCACTCATGGACTTACTACAGCAACTGGTTATGGATTAAGAGTTCAAGATAAAGAAATATCTTTAAACACACCAGATGTATATAATGTTGTCGGTATATTTGAATCAGTCAATTTAGCAGATCCAGTATTAGATAAATTAGTTTTTGTTAGTGGTTTATCACTTAATACCACTACAGTTTTAGGAGAAAAAATAAAAGGTGCGGAAAGTGGTGCTGTTGCTATCTTAGCAGGTCAGACAAACGCAACAACTCTTGAAATTATTAGAGTTACTCAGCAAGATTTCATAATTGGTGAGTCAATAACATTTGAAGAATCAAGTATAATAACAAATTTGCAAGGAACAATTGCAGGATTATATAAAGACATTACATCTAATTTTATACTTGATGATGGAAATAGAGAAGAATATGCTGATTACTCTCGAATAGTTAGAAAAGATGGGTCAACAGTTCCATCAAAAAGAGTCAGAGTTATTTTTGATAAATTTACAGTTCCAGCAAATGATACCGGTGACGTATTTACGGTTGGATCATATTTAGCAAACAGTTTTAAAGATGTTCCATTACTCAGAAATGGACTAAGAGCAAGTGATACTTTAGATTTTAGACCAAGAGTTGCTGATTATACTGGAAGTGGATCACCTTTTGCTTTTGGATCAAGAGAATTTGATGCTTCAGGCACAAATTCAACATTAGTTCCTGCACCAAATGAAGCATCAACACTTGATTTTAAATTTTATCTACCTAGAATCGATAAATTAATTTTAGATGCAAGCGATAATTCTGGAGATGCATATACAGATGGTGATTTCCGTATACTAAAAGGTGTATCATCAGAAAATCCTGTAGTTCCAGATGATGTAGAGACTGCGATGACGATTGCAACAATCGAAGTCCCTCCATACTTATATGACGTTAAAAACGCTGTGGTAACGGAGGTTGATAATCGTCGTTATACGATGAGAGATATTGGAAAATTAGAAGATAGAATTGAAAATCTTGAAGAATTGACATCCCTGTCATTACTTGAATTAGATACAAAAGGTCTTCAAGTACAAGATGCTGATGGATTATCAAGATTTAAAACAGGATTTTTCGTAGATGACTTTAAAAATACAAATTTACTAGATCGTGCAAATCCAGATTGTAAATGTGATGTGATTGCAAGTGCTGAAAATTTAGTTACACCAACTGATTTTTATTCACTTAAACCAGAATTAGCACTTGATAATTCCATTAATTCTTCCACTGCTGATTTTTCTGATAATTTAGCGTTACTAGATTCAGGTGTAAGAAAAACTGGTGATTTGATAACTCTTGATTATGAAGATAAAGTTTTATTAGAGCAACCACTTGCATCAAGAGTCGAAAATGTTAACCCTTTCAATATGGTTTCATTTATTGGTAATATGGTTTTAAGTCCAAGTGCAGATACTTGGACAAGAAATATTATTTTAGATGATGGTACAAGAACTGTTTTAGGTGACACAAATGAGACATTCACAAATGACCGTATTGTAAGTAGTGAACCTGATACACATATTAGATCAAGAAACGTTTCATTTGATACAAGTAGTATNAAACCATTAACAAGATTTTATGCTTTCTTTGATAGTCAATCAGGGATAGATATAATTCCTAAGTTGATTGAAATATCAATGGACTCTGGATCATTTGATATTAATGAGACAGTTGAAGGTTTTGATGGAGCAAGAAGAATATTTTCAATAAGAACTTGTGCACCTAATCACAAAACTGGAAGTATAAGTTCACCAACAACTGTTTATACAACAAACCCTTATAATTCCGGTCTTACATTACCAAGTTTATATTCTGCATCATCCACTGTTTTAAACGTGGACATTGCAAGTTTAGTTGAAGAGGCACAAGGTAGATTTTTTGGATACATTGAAGTTGGAACAAAATTAGTTGGTTCAACAAGTGGTGCGACTGCAACAGTGTCTGCAGTAAGATTGATTTCAGATGCTGTGGGTGATTTAAGAGGATCTTTCTTCTTCCGTGATCCATTTGGAAGTCCGGTTCCACAATTAAGATTTCAAAATGGAACAAAAACATTTAAGTTAACATCGAGTTCAACTAATGGAAGACCTCTATTGGGAGATCCAGCTATCAGTATGGTAGAGACAACTTATCGTACAAGTGGTGTGGTAGATACCTTTAGGCAATCATCAGTGGTTGTTCGTATTCCACCTCCACCTCCAATACCTGTTGTATTTAATATCACAAATGAATTTATTACAAATGAAATAACTAATGTCACTAATGTCACTGAAGTTACCAATGTTACCAATGTTACCAATGTTACCAATGTTACCAATGTAACTCAGAATGTCATTCAAGGACGCAGAGGTGGAAGAAGAAGAACACGTAGAAGAAGAAGGTCGGGAAGAAGAGATCCTTTGGCACAATCATTTACGGTTGATGAGAGTGGTGCATTTCTTACCGGAGTTGATTTATATTTTAGAAAAAAAGATGTAAAAGAAAAACTCACAGTTCAAATAAGAACAATGGAATTAGGAATTCCAACACTTCTTCTTGTTCAAGATTTTGCACAGGTTGTTTTAGAACCATCTCAGGTTAATATCTCAGAGGATGCTTCTGTAGCAACTAGAGTTAATTTCCCTTCTCCTATCTATCTTGAGTCAGGTGAAGAATATTGTGTTGTCCTTCTAGCTCCTTCTAGTAATAATTATGAAGCATGGGTAGGTAGAATGGGAGAACCAACAATTGAAACACAAAGTTTACCAGATGCTGAAAGTGTTGTTATATCAAAACAGTATATTGGTGGAAGTTTATTTAAATCACAAAACGGATCAATTTGGACTCCAAGTCAATTTGAAGATCTTAAATTGACATTATATAAAGCGGACTTTGTAGAGACTGATGCTGAAGTCATATTTTATAATCCAGAATTAAATTATGAAAGTAGTTTGATTCCAACCCTGAAAAATAATGCAATCAGAACTTTACCAAGAAAGATGAAAGTTAAGATTGATACAGGTGCTACAGCATCTGAGATCGCAGTTGGTAAGAGAATTGCTGCAGGAGTTGCTGGCATTCATACAACACCAAATGGAGTTGTTGAGAGACTTGGTGGTGTTGTTTCTGCTGTCTCCCGCGAAAATGATGGATCTGGATATGAAGCAAGTCTTTCTGGACAAACTGTAAGTACATTCAATGTGACTGGTGGTGGAACTGGATTAACATTGAACATTAATACTGGATCAGATGGTGTGTTAACAGGTGCTGCAATCAACGCTAATGGAAGTGGTTATTCTGTTGGAGATGTCGTAGGTATTGTAACCTCTACTCTTGGTGCTGGACAACAATCTGGATCTGGAGCGTTAATTTCAATTGATTCAATTTCTGCAACTGATACATTATATCTTACAAATGTTCAGGGTCAGACATTCTCAAATAATGCTCCGCTTCTTCATCACAATGGAACTCAATTTGTTGCTTTAACAAATAATAAATTAGTTGATGGCACAGTAAATACACCAATTGACTCACTTCATGCCGGAAATGTAATTGAAATTTCTCAATATAATCACGGTATGCATTCTGGAAATAACAAATTAGAGATTTCAAATGTTCAACCTGATACTCAACCAGTTATCTTAAATGCAGCAATAGGTTTATCTACAAGTGTATTGTTACTCGATGATCCTGCTAGTGGTGCAAATGCAACATTACCATTTGCTGAGTTTGAAGGAAAACCTGTTACAGCAGGATTTGTCAAGGTTAATAATGAGATAATGAAATATACAACGGTTGATTCCAGTAATGAATCATTGTATATCTCTGAAAGAGGAATAAGCGGTAGTGCAATTCGTGAGCATGCAAAAGGAAGTTTAGTTTACAAATATGAATTTAATGGATTCTCCTTGACTGGGATTAATACTGATCATCAATTACCATCAACTTCACTATTGAGAACTGAGAGTGATATTGATAAGTATTACATTGAAGTTCCTAGAAGTGCTGGAAGAACGAGTGGTGATGATATGATGAATTTCTTTGATGATTCATTTGGTGGAGGCAATGAAATATTTGTATCACAGAATATTCAATATAATCAAATCTATCCTTTAATAAATCACATCACACCCGGAGAAACAGCTTTATCTGCTCGAATTAGAACAGTAAGTGGAACAAGTGCAGGTGGAAACGAGGTTTCATTCCTTGATCAAGGATTTGAAGATGTTAAATTAGGTGCAATTAAAACACTTTCTTCACCTAGATTGATCGCCTCTCCGATTAATGAGACAGAGAGATTGGATGATTTACCATTAAATAGATCAAACACACTAGCAGTTAGATTTTTAACTGGTGATGCAAATTTATCACCAGTAATTGATTTAATGAATACTTCAATCATTTACATTAGAAGTCGTTTAAATAAACCAGTAGATGATTATGCTTTAGATTCAAGAGTTAAATTAAACTCTAATGATCCACACGCTGGAGTTTATATTTCCAATCGTGTTGATTTAAAACAACCTGCAACTTCTCTCCAAGTGTTTATAAGTGCACAAAGAGCTGAATCTGCTGATTTCAGAGTTTTATATAAATTATTTAATTCTGAGATACCTGATGCCGAACAATCATATGATTTGTTCCCCGGATTTGATAATCTTCTTGATAAAGATGGTGATGGTTTCGGTGATGAGGTTATTAACGCTGCTAGAAATAGTGGTAGACCTGATGCAAAAATCCCATCAAGCACAGATAATGAATTTTTAGAATATCAGTTTACCGCTGATAATTTATCAGAATTTACTGGATTTGTAATCAAAGTGGTGTTTAGTGGCACAAATGAAGCAGAAGCACCAAGATTAAGTGATCTACGAGCGATTGCATTAGCATGATACGAGTAGAGGGACATAAACATCTTTATCGCGATGAAAAAAGTGGAGCAATCATAAATTGCGATACTTCTGGATACATGCGATATAAAAAGATGAAAAATAAAAAATTAACTGAAAAATCGGAAATAGACGCTCTCAAATCTGAGATAGATACTCTCAAGGGACTTCTGAACGAACTAATTATAAATAAACTATAGATCATACTATATCATTGCATAAATGTCAGTATATGTTAGCAATCTTGTAATCAACACAGGTGCTACCTTCCAACAAACATTTTCATTAGAAAATATCACATCTAATTCTGCATTAGATCTTAACGGATTTACTGCAATGTCTCAGATGAGAAAACACGCAGGAAGCACAGGTATTGCAGCAACCTTTACAGCGTCAATACAAAACGCAGATAATGGTCAGGTGCAAGTTGGTTTATCAAGTGTTAGCACTGCTACGTTAAAACCCGGAAGGTATGTTTATGACGTAATCGTTTCCGATAGTGTAGGTGAAGTAACGAGAGTTGTTGAAGGATCTGTTTTAGTAAGACAAGGAGTGACCCGTTAATGGCAAACATTAGAGTCCGTGTTGGACAACAAAATGCAACCAAAGTCGTATCCTCATTAGCAGGAAACGTCAGTGGAACGCTTGCAGGTCTTAGTGATACAGAGGTCAATAACCCACAAAATGGAATGGTTTTAGTTTTCAATTCAGCAACACAAAAATTTGAAGCAACTTTAACATTAACACCCGGATCGACACAAAATTTGGATATCAATGGAGGTAACTTTTAGAAATGGCTAGTATTATACGAGTAAAAAGATCTACGGGTACAACAGCTCCCGGTAGTCTTCAGTTCGGTGAACTTGGTCTAACAATCGGTACTGGTACTCAGGCAAACAAAGGAGAAAGACTCTTTGTTGGTGATAACTCAGGCAACGTTGATGTTGTCGGTGGTCGTTATTTTACCGACTTGATGGTTCATGCACCGGGAACAGTCACTTCAGTGACAAACCCAACAACTGCTGCAAATGGATTTGTTGCAATATTGGATCAAAATAGAAAAGTTGATGAATGGAATGTAGATAATTTAACATTGAATGGTAATACATTTTCTTCAACAAATACGAATGGAGATATAAACATCGATCCAAACGGTTCAGGAGAGATTGTCATACCCGATGATACTTTCTTATCTTTTGGTGCTGGTAAAGATTCAAAAATTGAATACGATGAGAATGGAGATGATCAGTTAAAAATTACTGGTGCTGATATTAATATTGATATTACAACACAGTCAAACAGCACTGGAACTGGTGCTCTGATAGTAGATGGTGGTGTTGGAATTGCAAAAAACTTAAATGTCGGTGGAAATTTAAATATTTCAGGTATTGTAACCTTTAGTGATCACATCAGACTTCCTGATAATAAGGAAATTAGGTTGGGTGATAGTAATGATCTAAAACTGGTTCATAATGGCACGGATAGCGTTATATCTAATACCACAAATGATTTGAATATCATTAACACAGGTGATGATATTAATATTACTGCAGCTGATGACTTTACATTAAAAGTTCAAGGAAATGAAAATGCAATTACTGCTATCGGAGATGGAGCAGTAAGTTTATTTTTTGATAATGTTAGTAAAGCACAAACTCGTATTGATGGTTTCAACGTTGATGGAACATTAGAGACAAACAACTTTGTAGTAGTTGGTGTTTCTACAATTACTGGTAAGGTATTTAATACTGGTGGAATCGAGATTGACAATATTGGAATCTCATCAAATAGAATTCAAACAAGAGCAGGTGGTGGAAACCAATTATTCATTGATCCATATCCTGATGGTTTAAGTAACGAAGGTACAGTTATCATTAAAGGTGACTTACAAGTTGACGGTACAACCACTACAGTTAACTCTACTACATCAACTGTTAATGATCCAATCATGCGTGTTGGTGATGTAACAAGTATCAGAACTGTGATGACAGCAGTATCCAGTGGTGCAAATACCATTGTTGTTGACTCAGTAACAGGTCTACAAACTGACGATGTAATTACCGCGACAGGAATTCCTGCTAATACAACAATCAGTTCAATCAACACTGGAACAAAAACTCTTACCATTAGTAATAATACTAGTGCAGGAATTACCACAACAACACAGTTAACAATTACTCACGCAAAGGATACTAACACTGACCGTGGTATTTCATTCAACTACAATACAAGTTCTGGAACAGCAAATAACAAACTTGGTTTCTTCGGAATGGATGATAGTCAGGTTGGAGCAAATGGTTCTAGAGTATGGACATATGTACCAGAGGCGACTAATACTGCCGAAGTAATTTCAGGTACAAAAGGTTATCTTGATATTAAAGGTATCTACTATCAGTCTGGTGATTTCTCAACTCATGGTGTTGTTTACTTTGATAGCACTGGATTACAAAACTCAACCACTGCTCCAAGTGCAGCAACCATAACTTCAACTCAGTTACTAACTGCAGTCACAGAAATAGCGATCACATTACCAAGTGCTCAGTCAGTAACTGAAGGTGATTTAGTCACACAAGCAGGTGGTGGATCACAGCAAGGTGTTGTCAAAACAACATCCAACTCAACTACAGTTACATTAATTGGTGTGACTGGAACATTTAATACTTCTGCTGATTTGATATTAAATGGAACTGGCACCGGAAAAACACCTTCCGCTGTCTCAACTACATACACTAGTAAACCCATGTGGACAACAACGATCGACGGGGGTACGTTCTAGCCTTAAAAAACCATGAATTCACAAAATAATGACGTTGATGTAAACACTTTGATTAAAATTTATAATCAAAAAATATCAACACTTACAAACCAAAATATACTTTTGGAAGCAAAATTGACCACTGTAATGACTGACTTTAATGATGAGAAAACTCAATTAGCAGCAAAAGCACTTGAGTGGCAAGAAAAATACGAAAACCTAGCAGCTGAGGTAGAAGCAGAATAATGGCAAAACCATCCACCAGACAAGGATTAATCGACTATGCACTTAGGAAACTAGGTGCTCCTGTGCTGGAAATTAATATTGACGATGATCAAATTGATGATCTGGTGGATGATGCGTTGCAACTATTCAATGAAAGATGCTTTGATGGTGTCGAAAGAATGTATTTGAAGTATAAGTTTACTCAAAATGACATTGACAGAGGAAAGGCACATAATCAAACTGGTTCTACAAATACTGTAGGTTTAGCAGCAACCACAGGAACTTCAACAAATATCACTGGATATGGTACAACAACTTCACAATTTGTTGAGACTAGTAATTTTATTCAAGTTCCAGATAGTGTAATTGGTATAGAGAAAATTTTTAAGTTTGATACCAGTTCAATATCAGGTGGTATGTTTAGTATCAAGTATCAGTTATTTTTAAATGACTTGTACTATTTTAACTCTGTTGAATTACTACAATATTCAATGGTCAAGAGTTACTTAGAAGANATNGACTTCTTACTAACTCCTGAAAGACAAATAAGATTTAACAAAAAACAAAATCGTTTGTATATTGATATGGATTTTAACTCCATGAGCACGGACGATTATATTGTTATTGATTGTTTTAGAGCATTAAATCCTGATGATTTTACAAAGGTCTACAATGATCCTTTCGTAAAGATGTATCTTGTTGCATTGATGAAAAGACAATGGGGTCAAAACTTAATCAAATTCAGAGGAGTCAAACTTCCCGGTGGATTAGAATTGAATGGAAGAGAAATATATGAAGATGGTGAAAGAGAATTAGAATCAATTAAACAAAAGATGCAACTCGAATACGAGTTACCTCCATTTGACTTTATCGGGTAGAATGTATGGCACTCAATCCCTTTTTTCTACAAGGATCTCCCGGTGAGCAGAGATTAATTCAAAATCTCATAAATGAGCAGTTGCAAATTTATGGGGTTGAGGTTACTTATATTCCAAGAAAATTTGTTAATAAACAGTCTATCATCGAAGAGGTGCAATCATCTAAATTTGATGATAATTTTTTAATTGAAGCATACGTGAATACCTATGAGGGATATTCAGGTGCTGGTGATATCATGACAAAGTTTGGTGTCAGTTTAAGAGATGAGATTACTCTTACAATATCAAAAGAAAGATTTGAAGATTTCATTGCACCATTTTTAAATGATGATGAATACGAACTTGCAACTCGTCCTAGAGAAGGTGATCTAATATTCTTCCCATTAGGAACAAGATTATTTGAAGTTAAATTTGTAGAGCATGAACAACCTTTCTATCAGTTAGGTAAAAATTATGTTTATCAACTACAATGTGAACTCTTTGAATATGAGGATGAGGTTATCGATACCGGTGTTGATGAGATCGATCAGGAAATTGAAGATGAAGGATTCATTACAACTCTTAATCTTGTAGGATCAGGTGTAACTGCAACAGCAACTGCTGCTATTTCAGTGAACTCAGGATACTTGAATTCAATCACACTTCTAAACGATGGTAGTGGATACACAGGCACTCCAACAGTTTCTATCAGTACAAGTAGGGTATCTGGTGGTACAAACGCATCTGCGGTTGCCATAACGACTGAAAGATCAGGTGTATTCTCAATCAAAGAAATTATACTTACAAACCCCGGTTCAGGATATACATTTGCTCCAAGTATTAGAATTCTTGGAGGAAATGGAAGCGGAGCGATTGCAACTTGTAACGTGGTGACATCAGGTCAGGGTGTAATTAGTTTCAACCTTACTCAAGAGGGAAGAGGTTATACAACAAATCCTGCTGTAACTGTGGCAGGGCCAACAGGTGTAGGAACAACTGCAATAGTTACTTCAGTTATAGATATTGGAAGTGGTCAGGTATCTTCTTTCAGATTTACAAATCCCGGTGCAGGATACACTGCTTCTCCAGCAGTTACAATTGCAGATCCAGATATTATTACAGGTCGTGGTAATTATCTCTACAATGATCTAGTTGTTGGACAAACATCAAATACCGAAGCAAGAGTAAGATCTTGGGATGCAGATACAAAGGTTTTGAAAGTTGCAAATGTGGGTATTGGAACAACAATCAGAGGATTTATTCCCGGTGAAGAACTTAGAATTCAAACTGGTATTGGTGCGACTGGATTAAAAATTCATAAGACTGTATTCACTGCTGGATTTACTACAACAGGTAGAAATTTAAGTGGTCTAACCACAGTGTTCAATGTAGGAACTGCAAACACCACTAAATTTAATGTTGGAGATGACGTTGGTGAAATTGAAAATGTAATCGGTGCAGGTGTCACTATTCATTCAATTGGTTCTTTTGGTAATGTATTCATGAGTGAGAGAACATTAAATACTGGATTCTTACAGATGCAAACTATATCTGTTGGAAGCACATCATTTATATCTTACAATATACGTCAATATGATGATCGTGATATATATGATGATTACAGTAATAATGATGAATTTGAACTTGAAGCAGATGAGATCATTGACTTTGCTGAAACTAATCCCTTTGGTACATACTAATGTTAGGAACCTATTTTTATCACGAAATACTTAGAAAGACGGTTATAGCGTTTGGAACATTATTCAATGATATTCACATTCGTCATAATGACAATACTGGCAAATCAATCAGCGATATGAAAGTTGCATTGGCATATGGCCCGATGCAGAAATTTTTAGCAAGACTTGAGCAACAACCTGATTTAAATCGTGCTACTCAAATCACATTGCCTCGTATGTCCTTTGAGATGACAAATATTTCATATGATGCTACAAGAAAATCTACAATCACACAAACATTCAAAGCATCTGATGGATCTAATTTGAGAAAAGTATTCATGCCAGTACCATATAATATTGGTTTTGAATTAAATATTTTGGTTAAACTAAACGATGATGGACTACAAATCATAGAACAGATTTTACCATTCTTCCAACCATCTTTTAATTTAACTGTAGACTTAGTAAGCGTAATTGGAGAGAAGAGAGATATCAGTGTTGTATTAGATAATATTTCATTCCAAGATGATTATGAGGGAGACTTTGCAACAAGAAGAGCGTTAATCTATACACTTAATTTTACAGCAAAAACATATCTATTCGGCCCAGTCGCAGATACTCCAGAAGGTCTTATCAAGAAAGTTCAGTTGGATTATCATACCAATATGGATCGTGAGAATAAGAGAAGAGAACTTCGTTATGTTGTAACACCAAAAGCAGTCAAAGATTATGATGGTGATAATACTGCTGTTCTTACATTTAATATTAGTGCAACAGAGGTTAGATTCACTGTAAATGATACGACAAACTTTACAGTTGGTGATCGTATTGTAATTGATAGTGAAGTCATGCAGATCAAAGAAAAACCAGATGCAACCACTTTAGTTGTGAAAAGAGGATTTGATAGAACACTTAAAGTAGAACATCTTGAACAGGCAAGAGTAAATAAATTAACTACAGCAGATGATAATCTTATAGATATTGGTGATGACTTTGGATTTAGTGAGACATCAAGCATCTTTACAGATTCATTGCAATTTAATCCTGCAACAAGGACAGACTCATGATGAACACAAATTTTGGCAGTATTGAAAAATCTCTTAACGTAGAAACATCGATTGTCAAAAAAGATGAAAAACCAGAATTGCCGAATGTAGTTCTTAAGAAAGATGATGTCGAAAAAGATTACAAATATACAAGAGGGCAGTTATATTCACTGATTGAAAAAGGTCAAGAAGCAATCAATGGTATCATGGAAGTTGCAGGTGAAAGTGCAAGTCCAAGAGCGTATGAAGTTGCAGGTCAGTTGATTAAATCAGTTGCAGATAGCACTGATAAATTAATGGATCTTCAGAAGAAGATGAAAGATATTGATGAGGAAAGTACTAAAACACAAAATAATGTCACAAATAATGCCTTGTTTGTAGGGTCTACAAGTGAGTTATCAAAACTGCTAAAACAAGGTATTCTAAATAATAATGATTCAAAAACTACTGAATGATGAAATCCTGTAAAAAGGGATACTACTATTGCAACACTGAACAAAAGTGTAAACCAATTCCTGATGGTTATACTGTCAAGGATGATGGTTTTCTTGTAAAGGAAGACAAGCAAATTTTAAAGATTGTCAAGCAACTCAGAAAGTCAGTTAAGAGTCATGCGAAACAAGCAGATACCCTTGAAAAGAAAGTTGATGAAGCAGCGAATCCTGCACAACAGGCAGCGATTGCAATCGATATGAAAAAGAGGGGTAAGAAACCAAAGAACATGACAGAAGAAGGTCTTCGTGCATGGTTTGGTAAATCAAGTGGAACTACTAAGTCTGGACGCAAAGTAAAAGGTTGGGTTCAAGTTGGTGGTAAATATGATGGAAAACCTTGTGCTCGTCAACCCGGTCAGAAATCAACTCCTAAATGTGTCTCCTCTTCAAAGAGAAGATCCATGAGTGATAAAGAAAGAGATAGTGCTGCAAGAAGAAAGAGAGCAGCAGATCCTAATCAACCACAAAAATCTGGTGCAGCAGCACCAACAATGGTATCAACCGATCCGAAAAGAAAAATGAAAGAAGAATTTACAACATTACCTTTGAGATTAGAGATTCCTAAAAGCACTTTAGATTTCAAACAAGGATTAATGTTCCGTGAGAGTTTAGATACAGATAGCGGAATGCTTTTTGTATTTGATAATATCGCACAACAGTCATTTCATATGACTGAAACAAGAATACCTCTTGACATTGCATTTATCAGAGAAGACGGTGTTATCGAAAGTATTAAACAGTTAGAACCAAATAATCCAGTTCCAGTATATTCAGAGGGTGTGATTGAGACAGCAATCGAAGTGAATCGTGGATGGTTTGCAGAGAATAACGTAGAAGTCGGTGATCAATTAGAAATCGAATATGTGATTCCAAATCAAAGAGAGAAATATCGTTCAGAGACAGGAACAATTTTTGATATTATCAATGAAGTAAAAGATAAGAAAGGAAAAGGTAGTGGAACCAAAGATGCTTGTTATCATAAGGTTAAGTCAAGATACTCTGTATGGCCAAGTGCATATGCATCAGGTGCATTAGTTAAGTGTCGTAAAGTTGGTGCTGCAAACTGGGGTAATAAATCAGAAGCATATGAAGTAACTAACGCTGATAAGAAAGGAAATACACCAGCATATCAAGGTTTTAAGGCAGGTAAGAAAAACAAACTTACAGGTAAACCACTTTATAAAGCAGCACCTCATATGAAAGAGAATGCTGTTGAGATACAAAACTCAGATGGTCAAACAATCGCAGGTGTGGTTGATATTGTCGGCCCAGCAAATATGAAACCAATCACTAGTGAAGATGGAGTTTGGAAAGGAACTGAGCAGATTACTGAAATGAAAAGAGATGAGTATGGTGATCCAGTAGGAGGGCCAAAGATCTCTAAGAAACAGAAAGCAAAAAATCTTGCATCAAATACTCCTGATGAGCAACATACTACATCAACTTCTGAAGGTATGGCATATGGTATTACTAGAGGATCAGGTAAACCATCAGGTCAAATGGCAGCATTTGGAAAGCAAGAAAAGAAACCAAATCCATATGGTAAGAGAGCAAAGTTAAAGATGATCATCAAGAGCATTGCTGAAAAAGAAAGATCAAAAGCAGGTGTCACAAAGGAAGAAGCAGAAAATATCGATGAAAAGTGTTGGAAAGGTTATGAGAAAAAAGGTATGAAGACAATGTTTGGTAAGAGATATCCAAACTGTGTGAAAAAGAAAGTTGGTGAGTCTGTATCTAACTGGAGAGATGAAATAGGTTATGAGGGTAAGGACGAAGTAAAAAAGTTATCTGAAGACGATATGAAGGGTATGAGTGTCAAGTCTGGACACAAGAGACCCACAAAATCTGGTGCAGGAATGACACAGAAAGGTGTTGAAGCATATCGTCGTAGAAATCCCGGATCTAAATTAAAGACTGCTGTAACCACTGAACCTTCTAAATTAAAGAAAGGATCAAAGGCATCTAATCGAAGAAAAAGTTACTGTGCAAGAAGTGCAGGACAAATGAAAAAGTTTCCGAAAGCAGCAAAAGATCCAAATAGTCGATTAAGACAAGCACGAAGACGCTGGAATTGCTAATTGAATTATGAATGATAATGTATACCTTGGAAATCCAAATCTAAAAAAAGCAAATACACCTATACAATTTTCTCAAGAAAATATACTTGAGTTTGTAAGGTGTAAGGAAGATCCTGTTTATTTTGCAAGAAAATATATACAAATAGTTTCACTCGATAAAGGTCTTGTGCCTTTTAGAATGTATGACTTCCAAGAAAAACTCGTTAGAAACTTCCACGAAAGTCGTTTTAACATCTGTAAGATGCCTCGGCAGACGGGTAAATCCACTACAGTTGTTTCTTATCTGCTTCACTATGCAGTTTTTAATGATAACGTTAATATTGCTATACTCGCGAACAAAGCCTCTACTGCCAGAGATTTATTAGGTAGATTACAATTGGCATATGAAAACTTGCCAAAATGGATGCAACAGGGTATAATCGCATGGAATAAAGGTTCTCTTGAACTTGAAAATGGATCCAAAATTTCAGCTAACTCTACTTCTTCATCTGCTGTCAGAGGTGGATCCTATAATGTCATCTTTCTCGACGAGTTCGCTTTTATCCCGAATCACATTGCTGACGACTTCTTTGCCTCTGTTTATCCTACTATATCTTCTGGACAAAGCACAAAAGTCATCATAGTTTCTACTCCACGAGGTATGAATCATTTCTACCGTATGTGGCATGATGCAGAAAGAGGTAAGAATGAATATGTACCAACAGAAGTACATTGGTCTGAAGTTCCGGGAAGAGATGAAGCATGGAAAGAGCAAACAATTGCAAACACATCAGAACAACAATTCAAAGTTGAGTTTGAATGTGAATTCTTAGGATCTGTTAATACTCTTATCAATCCAGCAAAGTTAAAGAATCTGGTATATGAGAATCCGATAAATCGAAATGCAGGATTAGATATACACGAGAATCCTATCAAAAATCATCAATATTTAATTACAGTTGACGTTGCTCGTGGAATGGGTAATGATTATTCAGCGTTCATAGTTTTTGATATAACTAACTTTCCGTATAATATCGTTGCAAAATATAAGAACAATGAAATTAAACCAATGCTATTTCCAAGTATTATTCATGATGTGGCAAAAGGTTATAATGGTGCTTTTATTTTAGTTGAGGTAAATGATATCGGAGATCAGGTAGCAAGTATTATACATTATGATTTGGAGTATGATAATTTATTGATGGCATCAATGAGAGGTCGTGCTGGTCAAGTTGTCGGAACAGGTTTTTCTGGTAAGAAGACTCAATTAGGAGTCAGAACCACTGCTGCAGTAAAAAAACTCGGATGCTCAAATCTTAAAACTCTACTTGAGGATGATAAGATTATGGTGAAGGATTATGAAATCATATCAGAATTGACCACTTTCTCACAAAAGCATAATTCTTTTGAAGCAGAAGAAGGATGTAATGATGACTTAGCAATGTGTCTTGTAATATTTGCATGGTTAGTTGCACAGGATTATTTTAAAGAGATGACTGACAATGATATCAGAAAGAGACTGTATGAGGAGCAGAGAAATCAAATTGAGCAAGATATGGCACCTTTTGGATTCATACAGGATGGTCTAGACGATACTTCTTTTGTTGACAGTTCGGGGGATCGATGGCATACTGATGAGTATGGAGACAGATCATATATGTGGGACTACTACTAAAATTGTTACAATTATGAATCTAAAGCAAACATTAAACTTGTAAATAATTAGGTTATGTGATAAATTTGGAAGTAGAGCAAAGATATTAAAGTCGTTTATAGGAGGAATTATGAGTGGAGACTCAGGATTAAATGAAACTGTTGTTTTCTATAGTAAGAAGATGACACAAGCAAAACTAATTGTCTTGCAACACAAGGGAATTCATTTGGCATATAAATCATTAAAGGAAATCAGTGATGCAAAATCCCCTGAAACATCTGAAACTTAGAAGGATATTATCTAAATCATTTCCGGGTAAGAAGATTGTAATCACTGATAATAAAGACGGATCACAAACTATCAGCATTACATAATGGACTTAGATGATCAGATAGAATTAGAACATCTACTATTCACAGAAAGAAAATGTCGCGTCTGTGGGGTTGTTAAAACTCTCATGGACGATTTTTATGTTACAAGAAAGAATCGAAGCACACTATCGTCATATTCGTATGAGTGTAAGGACTGTACAAAGATAAGAGTAAAAAAATCAAAAAAGAAGATAAGTAACAAATGGGAATACCCTGATTGGTAGTTCACGCAGAGTTTCCCCACTGAAAATACCCTTTTCGATAAATAATTTCAGATTAATTCTGGACATTACGGAGAAAAAAAGATGCCTCTAAATTTAGCATCTCCCGGACTCGTTGTAAGAGAAGTTGACCTGACCATTGGTAGAGTAGATACTGCTACTACGAAGGCTGGTGCTATTGTTGCACCATTTCAAAAAGGCCCAGTCAATGAGCCTACTACAATTGAGAACGAACAAGACTTAATTGATAACTTCGGTGAACCACTTGACATCGATCGACATTATGAATATTGGTTAACCGCATCATCATATCTTGCATATGGTGGTATCTTAAGTGTTGTTAGATCGGATGATGACGACCTTCAAAACGCAACTGATGACGGTTCGCCTGAAATAAAAATATTAAGCACACAAGATTATAATAATAAAGGTTATGATCTGAATGCATTATCAAACACAGTTGTTGCTGCTAGAAACCCCGGATCATGGGCAAATGATCTAAAGGTTGCAATTATAGACAGTAAAGCAGATCAAATTTTATCTGGTATAAACACTGCTCAAGTGGTGAATTTTACTGCTGCACTCAATAATGTAAGTGGTACTGTTGCTGCTGGAGCTACATCAATAACTGGTATTACTACAACATCTATCACAGTAGGACAAGTTATTAATGATGACTCTGGTGCAGTTCTTCCTCCCGGAGCAACTGTTCATAGCATCAGTTCTGCAGCATCAGGAACTGTATTCTTCTCTGGAGGAAACAGTGTAAATGGTGGAACAATCACAACTACATTTGATTTTGGTACAAACTCAGTTGCATCTGCAGCAGTCGCTGTAGGTATGGGTATTACTCAATCAATGGTAGGTAAAGTAATTGCTGGATCAGGAACAACAGTCGCTGCAGATGGATTTTTAAAAGGAATGGTAACTGAAGTTGGTGTAAATCAAATATCAGTTAAGATTCTTGAACATACAACCGCTGCAGGTGTAACAACAACTCAGGATTACACACCAAACGGAACATATGCATTCATATCAGCAGGTACTGTAGGTTTCACAACTGCAGGAGAGTCTGTATCATATGGAACAACAACCTATTCAGCAAGAAAAGATTGGTTTGATGAGCAACAAATTACATTAAGTAATTCTACTATCAAATGGAATACACTTGCAGAAAGACCCGGAACATCATCATATGCTTCATCAAGAAGTTCTAGATTTGATGAAGTTCATGTTGTCGTAATTGATGATAAAGGCACAGTTACAGGTAACGCTGGAACAGTTCTTGAAAAGCATTTAGGTCTATCAAAAGCAACTGATGCAGAATTTTCTGCTGGATCTCCTTCATACTGGAGAAAGTATATCTATACTAATTCAAATCAAATATTTGCTTTAGGTGCTCCTGCTGGAATCACAACAACATCATTTAACTTCGGTACATTTAATACTGCAAGTGATAATGGTTGGGATCAAAAAGCACAGGGTATTTCATTTGCTGGATCTGGTGTTGTGACAGCAACTCTTACAGGTGGTAAGAATTACAATGGTAATCAAGATACAACAACTGCAGGTGCAATGAGTGCAAGTCTAGGTGGTATCACTGCTGGTTACGACTTGTTTGAGAACAAAGAAGAGTTTGATATTGACTTCTTACTCATGGGTTCTGGAAACTATCCTGAACATGAAGCACAAGCAATTGCAAATAAACTAATTGCAATCGCTGAAATAAGAAAAGATGTTGTTGCATTCATCTCACCAAATAGAGGTTCATTCTTAGGAGGAAGTGGAGGAACAACTACTTTACTCTCAGCAGCAGACATCACAGATAATGTGACAGGATTCTATGCTCCGATCACATCATCTACATATGCAGTATTCGATAGTGGATACAAGTATATGTTTGATAGATTCTCTGACACATTCAGATATGTACCACTTAATGGTGACATTGCTGGAACATGTGCTAGAAATGACATCAACAACTTCCCTTGGTTCTCACCCGCTGGAACCGCAAGAGGTGGAATTCTAAATGCAGTAAAACTCGCATACACTCCGAACCAAACTCAGAGAGATGTACTTTACTCAAATAGAATCAACCCAGTAATATTCTCACCCGGAGCAGGTATTGTTCTATTTGGTGACAAAACTGGATTCGGAAAAGCATCTGCATTTGATCGTATCAACGTTCGCAGATTGTTTATATTCCTTGAGGAGGCAATCTCAGCAGCTGCTAGAGATCAACTCTTTGAGTTCAACGACGAAATCACAAGAACTAACTTTGTGAACATTGTTGAACCATTCCTTCGTGATGTTCAGTCCAAACGAGGTATCTTTGACTTCAGAGTTGTTTGTGATGAAACAAATAACACTGCTGCCATCATAGATAGTAATGAGTTTGTCGCAGACATCTTCATTAAACCTGCAAGATCAATCAACTTTATTGGTCTTACCTTCGTTGCCACAAGAACTGGCATCTCGTTCGATGAAGTTATTGGAACTGTTTAACAAGAGGTAATTAACGAAAATGGCAACCCAATTTAACAGACCACCACTCAGAACGATCACCGACTTCAAGAGCAAGATGGCCGGTGGCGGTGCAAGACCGAATCTGTTTGAAGTGGAACTCGTCTTCCCTGATCCAATCGCTATCGAGAATGACGTAAAAGAAAAATCAAGGTTCTTGGTAAAAGCTGCTCAGTTACCAGCATCCAACATCACACCGATTGAAGTTAACTTCAGAGGTAGGATTCTTAAGATCGCTGGAGATAGAACCTTCGATACATGGACAGTTACAGTTATTAATGACGTTGACTTCTCCATTCGTTCAGCAATGGAAAAATGGATGGACTTCATTAATAGTATGGAAGATGCAACTGGAGCACAAGATCCAGCATTGTATCAACCAGATGCATATGTTCATCAATTAGATCGTGATGGATCTACACTTAGAACCTATAAGTTCCATGATGTATTCCCAACAAACATCAGTGCAATCGACCTAAGTTACGAAACAGTTGATAGTGTTGAAGAGTTTACAACTGAATTCCAAGTCCAGTGGTGGGAAGCAATCAAGGGTACCGGAGCTAATGCCGGTGGAGAGGCAATCAACTAGACGTTGATTTATTTGATAAATAGTGTATAATAGATTATAAAGACGTTATACAATGCCTAAACTTTTTGGTTTCTCTATTGATGATTCAGATAAAAAACCTGATTCAGTAGTCTCCCCTGTTCCTCCAAACAACGAGGACGGGGTTGACTATTTTATACAGTCTGGTTTTTATGGTCAGTATGTTGATATAGAAGGAGTATATAAAACAGAATACGATCTTATTAAAAGATATCGTGAAATGGCCTTACATCCAGAGGCTGACAATGCAATTGAAGATGTTGTTAATGAAGCAATTGTAAGTGATCTATATGATTCACCAATCGAAATAGAATTATCAAANGTAAATGCAAGTGATAGTTTGAAGGATAAGATTCGAGCAGAATTTAGACACTTAAAAGAAATCATGGACTTTGATAAGAAGTCACATGAGATTTTTAGAAACTGGTATATTGACGGAAGACTTTACTATATGAAAGTCATTGATGTCAAAAGACCTCAAGATGGAATACAGGAATTGAGATATATTGACCCGATGAAGATGAAATTCGTCAGGCAAGAAAAGAAAAATGGAAAT
>FUFK010039336.1_pt1 | contig 46012 bp, 44 predicted proteins | sample 1021851 | NCBI WGS metagenome assembly FUFK01 (sample SAMEA51879418, study PRJEB19060) | metagenome
AAACAATTACTTTTTCACAAGGTTACGCTGATGAAGTTGCTTCCTTAGCGGTAATGAAAGGATCAGATCTTGAGGGAATGGATACACCAGAAGGTATAAATTTATCTTTAGGTGGATCTGATGTTAAAAAAGCTCTTAAAACANTTACANGTGCATTAGCTGGNAAAACAGTTTGTGTNCAAACAGCTACAATTCACCAAAACTTTTTAGATTCAGGTGATGTAGGAAGTGTAAATGTAAGAACTTACAAAACTCAAGATGAAGTCAATCTAGATCTAGCATCAGGAAGATGTGATGCTGCATTAGCAGCTGCTGTTGCTTTTACTGATTACGCTGATAAATCTGGTAAACCTGTTGTTCTAGTTGGACCTACTTTTTCAGGTGGTGCATTTGGAAATGGAGTAGGTGTTGGAATTAGACAAGGCGGAGATGATGCTATCGGAAAAAGAGATGCTAAACTTCTAAAAGATTTCAACAAAGCGATTGATAAAGCAAGAAAACAAGGAATTATTAGCAAACTTGCTATTAAACACTTTGGTTTCGACGCTTCTATGTAAATATTTCAGATTTGGCGACTATATATTATAGTCGCCAAAATCTATGGAACTTCTAGCATTTGGTAAAACTGGTTGGGGTGATGAGTTATTTTATGCAACCCTAATGACTTTAGCTGTTTCAATAACAGCTATGTTAATTGGATTTTTCTTTGCACTTATTTTTACTCCTTTAAAATTATCAAAACACAAATCACTAAATTTAATTGGTAATTTTTACACTACAGTTATTAGAGGTGTTCCAGAATTATTGGTAATTTATCTTTTCTTTTTTGGTGGAAGTGGAGCAATAATGTTTGTTGCTTCTATGTTTGGTTATTATGAATATATTGAAATTAATGCATTTATTACTGGTTCATTTGCAATAGGTATTATTTCAGGTGCATATTCAACCGAGGTATTTAGAGGAGCCATACAATCAATAGATAAAGGTCAGTTTGAGGCTTCAAAAGTTTTGGGGATAAAAAAACATATTCAGTTTTATAAAATTATCCTTCCCCAGATGCTAAGACTTGCAATTCCAAATCTAAGCAATGTTTGGCAAATTACTTTAAAAGATACCTCTTTAATTTCAGTAACCGGGTTAGTTGAAATTATGAGACAATCATATATCGCTGCTGGATCAACTAGAGATCCTTTGTTTTTTTACTCATTTGCTGCAGTTCTATATTTATTATTAACGTACTTGAGTATGAAACTAATAAACAAATTGGAAGTTAAATATAGTAGAGGATTTTAAATGGATTTTGAATTGATGATTAGTAGCTTTCCTAAGTTATTAAGTGCAACTGTAATTACTCTGAAGCTTTTATCATTATCTTTATTTTTTGGATTATTTATTGGTTTACTTTTTGCAATTTTAAGGATGAATAAAAATCCAATTGTAAATAAATTTGCATACGGATACTCCTACGTTTTTAGAGGCACACCGTTATTGGTTCAAATATTTATTATTTATTTTGGACTTGGACAAATCGAATACTTAAGGTCTACTTTCTTATGGGTGATACTTAAAGAGCCTTATTGGTGTGCAATAATTGCCTTTGCATTAAATACAGGTGCTTACACATCAGAAATATTAAGATCAGCTTTTCAAACCATTAAACCTGGATTAATAGAAGCTGGAAAAAGTCTTGGTATACCAAACAAAGTAATTTTTTATAAAATACAAATACCTATAGCGATTAAACAATCATTACCAGCTTATGGAAATGAAATAATATTAATGCTTAAAGGAACATCTCTTGCAAGTACAGTAACATTGATGGATCTTACAGGTGTTGCAAAATATATCATTTCAACAACTTTTAAACCAATCGAGGTATTTATAGTTGCTGGAGGTATATATTTATTTATGACCTTTTGCGTTCATAATTTAATAAAGTTTCTTGAAAAAAAATACGGTTTTCAAACTTAGAATTTTAAATATATACGTTTGAAATAAAATCCCAAAGTAAGAGCTCTTAAAAATAAAAACATTGTAAAAGAAATCCATAAACCCAGATTTTCAAAATTTTGGACTAAAAAATAAGAAGATAATAAATACAATGTCACTGAAATAAACATTGCATTTCTAAGCTCTTTAGTTTGTGAAGCACCAATAAAGATGCCATCAAATTGATAACAAAATGAGGATATAAAAGGTAATAAAATCAGCCAAATTGAAAACTGATAACTTATATTTTTAACACTTTCTATATCAGTCATAAAATTAATGAATGTGTTATTTACAAAAAAATAAATTAAAGAAATTAATGCTCCAGTAAATGAGCTTAATATAAATGAATTTTTGACTGTATTTGAAAATAACTTTTTATTTTTTTTACCAATTGAAAATCCAATTATACCTTCTGTTGAAAAAGCATATGAATCTAAGATAAATGCGGAGAGAAATATTAGGTTAATTAAAATTGTGTTAGCAGCTATATACTCNTCACCAATTTTACCACTTAGGTATGTAAACCAAAAGAAAGAAAAAGTTAATAAAATTGTTCTAAGAAATATATTTAAGTTTATTTCAATTAAACTTTTAATTTTAGAAATATTTAAAATTTCTTTAATATTTAAATTAATTTTCGTGTATCTTTTTAAGAAATGAAAACTGTAAGTTAAAAATACAAGGGAGGTTGCAAAGGTAGCTAATAGAGTTCCATACGCAACACCTTTAATATTTAGATCATATTCTAATACCAATATTGTACTTATTAAAATATTTAAAATTGATAAACTTCCAATTGCTAAACTTGATATTTTGGTTTTTTGTAATCCTATAAATAAACCAATTATAATATAAATAGTTAATTCAAATATTGATGAATAAATTCTAATATTAAAATAAATCTCGAAATTTCTTTCAGTTTCTTCAGATAAATCAAAAAATAATAGACATAAACTAAAAATCTGTTTTTTAAAAATTATCAAAAAAAATGATATTAAAATTACAAAAAATAAATTTCTAAAAACTAAATTTAAAATACTTTTATAATCTTCTTTTCCATGCGATTGACTTACAATCCCAACTGTTCCCATTCTTAAAAAACCAAAACTCCAAAAAATTAATGAAAAAAAACTTGTAGCTACACTTGTTGCAGCTAAAAAACTTTTATTACCTGAATTTCCCATCAACGCTGTATCAACAATACCAACAAGAGGAATTGCAAGATTTGCAAAAAAAATAGGAATAGATAAGCTAATTATATATTTGATTGATGACTTATCGCTCACTAAGAGATTAGTAACTTGTATATTCTTTAATTTCTTTTATTTTTGAGCCTGTATGATTGTTTATTTCCAATTTTATTTTTGCTCTTTCATCATTTAAGAAATGAACGTCTCTTGATAGTTTTATAAATTCATTGCCAAAATCTGAATTTTTTTCACATAATCTCTTATCATCCTCAATTACCCAAAGCTTATTATTAATTTCTTTAAGAAATTTAAATAAGCTATCAAGTTTTTCATCAGATTTTACATTTTTAAGAAATTGATCCTTGAGTACATCATGTTCATTATTTATAAACCTAAGTTTTTCAGGATCCTTAATTTTTTCTTTTTTAATTTCTAAAATTGAAATTTTATCTAAAAGCTCACCAACAGAGACCTCAACTACTATTTTATTCATAATTTTTTATACTGTGTTAAGTTGTTACAAATATGTCTAATATATTAATTATTAAACACGGTTCATTAGGCGATATAGCTCAAGCAAGTGGTGTAATTCAAGATATTTCTGAAAATCATAAAGATGATGATATATTTATTTTGACAACAAAACCTTACTTAGAATTATTTAGAAAAAATCCGTATATTAAAGAGCCTATTTTAGATAGGCGATTATCAAGATTTAATCTTTTTTACCTATATTCACTAATGAGAAGTTTAAAAAAGTATAATTTTTTAAAAATATATGATCTACAAAATTCAAATAGAACATCCTTCTATAAAAATATCCTTTTTAAAAATTCTAATAAAAATATTTGGTCATCNTCTTTAACAACTTTGCCAGAGGGTAAAACAAAAGAAGAATTTGATAAGCTTTCAGTTTTAGATCGTTTTGATCATCAAATTAGAACCTGTAATTTAATTTCAAAACATACTCTTTACCCTGATTTTTCATGGGCCTGTTCTGATATTACAAATCTTAAAAATAAATACAATTTGAATAAATATATTTTGCTTTTCCCATTTTGTTCACCACACTTAACCATAAAAAGATGGCCATACTATAATGAACTCTCAAATAAAATTAAGAATGAATTTAAAGACGAATACAAGATAATTGTTGCACCTGGACCAGAAGAAATAAAAGAAGCTTCGAATACAAACGCTGAATGTATCTTGGATAATGGAAAATCTCTAAATATTTCTCAATTAGCATCACTGATAAAAGATAGTACATTTGTAATTGCAAATGATACTGGCCCTGCTCATATAACTGCCCACTTAGGTGTTAGAGGACTTGCATTATTTGGTCCACATAAATCTGCAAAACTTGTAAGTATAGAAAGAGAAAAATTTAGAGCAATTCAAGTTGAAGATTTAAATAAATTATCCGCAGATAAGGTATTTGAAAGAATGTTGGAGTTGTTAGCCTAAAAAATTAAGTGTAAATCTTATCTGCTAAACCATAACAGAGAATAGCACTTAAAATAGTTAATACTCCAGGTGCAATTACACCCTCAATTGAAGTTTTATCTGTGTGACCTAATTTACTGATCTTAATTGCATAAATACCAATTAAGAACGCNATTAAATTTTGTACAAATATCAAATTAAAAAATCCCCAGGTATTTTCAACACCTCCAGATCTTATAAACATAATATAAATAGCCATTAAAACTGATCCAAGAAAGAATGATCCAAAAAATCTAGTCATGATAGCTCCAGTTTTGTCCATTGCGTATTGATCTAAGAAAGATTGAGTAGCAAAGATGCATCTATATGCGTAAAAAGCGTAACCTAGAAAATGAACAATGAATACAACTAGGTAAAATATTCCATTAAATTTATCTATCATACTTTAAACTTATAAGATTCTTTTATAGCTTTCAATAATCTTATCCCAATGAAAATTTTTAGAATTTTCATAAGCTGCTTTTCCATATTCAAAATATTTATTTTCTTTAAATATTTGATCTATACTTGAATAAATATCATCCAAATTATTACCATCACATATTAAACCAGTTTTTTCATGTATAATTGCATCTGAAGCACCACCATCTTTTCCTCCAATTGAAGGAATTCCATATTGAGCTGCTTCTACATAGGCTATACCAAATCCCTCAACTGATTTTTTGTAAATAATAGATGGCATTATAAATACATTAGATTTTGAAATTAATGCATTTTTAAAATTACTAGGAATATCTTTTAAAAATTTTACTTGATCCTCCAATTTTAGCTCAATTACAAGTTTTTTTAAATTTTCTTCTTCATCACCATAACCTATACATATGTAGACAATATCTGGATAAACTTCTTTTAGATTTCTGATAGCCATTATTACTTTTTCGTGATTTTTTCGTTTATCATATCTTGAAACAGTAATAAGTCTTTGTTTTTTACCCTTAAATATTTCATCAGCTTTTTTTAAATCTTTACTTGGTATTTCCTTTACAGGATCAACACCTGGATTAATTACTAAAATTCTGTGTTCTTCAACACCAAGATTGATAGCGAGATCTTTTGTAAAATTAGAATTTGCTATTACATGATCTACATTATTTAATACATTTAATACTTTTGTATTTAATCTTGAGCCTTTTGGATGATTAATTTCTTTAGAATGTATTAAACATATCTTTTTTTTATTGGTTTGAATTAGTTCCAAACTCTTCCAGTGATCTGCAATTAGACATTGAACATTATTATTTTGTTTCAAATATTCATTTATTAAATACGATTTCCTATATTTTCTAAATAACTTAACACCACTCACTCTTTCAATTGAAAATGAAACTGAATTGTCAAATTTTTCAAAACCATCTGTATGATCTGCAAAAACTTTTATCAGGAAAAATTTAGATAAAGATCTAGCTAAACCCCACATTAAATTTTGCATTCCACCAACATCAGGTGGAAAAGTTCTCGTTATTATTAAATGCATTAATTATTCAACCACTTAATATTACAACCCATGCTAGGTATTTGATCTTTGGGACCNTTNCCTGTTTCAGATATTTGTTTCATTGCNATATACAAATCACTNTCNCCAGNTCTTACAGGTTTGAGNTCTTTTAANTCTCTTATTCTTCCTCTGTATTGAAGTTCTAAATTTTCGTTATAACCAAAAAAATCAGGAGTGCACACAGCTTCATATTTTTTTGCAACATTTTGCGTATCATCGATTAAATATGGAAAACTAAAATTATGCTTTTTTCCAAATATGATCATATTTTCAAATGAATCCTCTGGATAATTGATTTGATCATTGGAACATATTGCAACAGATTTAATTCCAAAATTTTCAAGTTTTTTGCAATCTTCAGCAATATCTTTGATTATTGCCTTTACATACGGACAATGATTACAAATAAACATAATGAGAGTTCCTTTTTCACCTTTTATTTCATTTAAAGAAACAATTTTGTTTTCAGTTGATTTTAGACGAAAGTCGTCAGCTTTTTTCCCAAAATCACATATTGGAGTTTTTGTAAGAGACATATAATATTATATAAATTATGTTTTACGATTTGGAAGATAAAAAACCAAAAAACTCTGGCGAAAATTGGGTTGCACCTAATGCAGTGGTCATTGGAGATGTTACTTTAGAAAAAAATAGCAGTGTATGGTTCAATGCAACTTTAAGAGGAGATATAGAAAATATCTTGATAGGAGAGGGATCTAATGTTCAAGACGGAAGTGTTTTACATACTGACCCAGGTTATCCACTTAAAATTGGAAAAAATGTAACTATTGGACATTTGGTTATGCTTCATGGATGTACGATAGATGATAATAGTTTAATTGGAATCGGCGCTGTTGTTCTTAACAATGCAAAAATTGGAAAAAACTGCATCATAGGATCCAAAGCTCTGATAACTGAAAATAAAGAAATTCCAGACAACTCTTTAGTAATGGGATCACCTGGAAAAGTCGTAAGACAAGTATCACCAGAGGAAGCAAAATTAATTACAAAAAACGCAGAAAGATATCAGGATAATTGGAAGAGATATTCTAAATCGATTTTTTAAGGAACTAACCAAGAATTTTTATTTGTTTTGAAATCAAATTTAGCTCTTCTATGACCTTTTGCTGCAAGATATAGCCATTCTATTGATTTTATATAACATTTGATAACAGTAAAATTTTTATAACCATCTTCACTTTGTTCCATTGTATAATCAAAATCTTCTAACTTAGAAATCATTCCTGAAGTAGGTTTTTCGGATACAGTTCCAGGAGGACTATCAGTTAAATAACATCTTCTACTAATGTGTTGNGTTTTNTTCCAAGATGCCTCTGTCACTGAATTTTGATTATTTATTTCACATTCAACTTTTACTCTTAATTGTATTTTTTCTTCTTTATCATAGAAAAGTAACGAAGCTTTATTATTGTTTTTAAGTATATTTACTTTTGGAGACCTTAAATCAGTATGAAATTGCAATAAATTGTTTTCTCTGTCAGACTTCCTTAAAACAACTATTCTTCCCTCAATATCGTCTTTGTGTGAGCACATAAAAACTGGAATTCTAAAAGGTGAACCTCTATTGGTTACTGCATCTTCAAGCATAGACCAGTACTTATTTTGTATTTCTGCTAAGTCTTCATAGTATGCTGGTTGCATACTTTATTTTCTAAATCTTTTTATTAAGCTAGAAGTATCCCAACGATTTCCACCCATTTCTTGAACATCGCCATAATATTTATCTACTAGCTCTGTAACAGGTAATAAAGAACCATTATTTTTAGCTTCTTCCATTGCAATTTTTAAATCTTTTCTCATCCAATCAACAGCAAAACCAAAGTCAAATTTATCATCAATCATAGTTTTATATCTATTCTCCATTTGCCACGATTGAGCTGCTCCTTTTGAAATAACTTCAATTACATCTTCCATATTTAAACCAGCTTTCATTCCAAAATTTATACCTTCAGACAATCCTTGAACTAAACCTGCTATACAAATTTGATTAACCATCTTAGCAAGTTGACCAGATCCAGCTTTTCCAAGTAACTTCATTTTTTTACTGTAACAATCAATTTTGTCTTCAGCTTTTTCAAAATCAGATTGATCACCACCAATCATAACAGTGAGTGCACCATTCTCTGCACCAGCCTGACCTCCTGAAACAGGTGCATCTAATGCACCAAAATTATTTTTTTTAGCATAATCATAAATTTCTCTTGCAATTGTTGCAGAGGCAGTTGTGTTATCAATATAAACAGATCCTTCTTTTATAGTTTTAAAAACACCATTGTCACCAAAGGTCACTTCTCTTAAATCATTGTCATTTCCAACACAGGTAAAAATAAATTCTGCATCCTTTGCTGCTTCTGCTGGAGTTTCAGCCATTTTACCTTTGTAATCTTTAATCCATTTTTCTGCTTTTGATTTTGTTCTATTAAAAACAGTTACATTATGACCACCTTTTGATATATAACCTGCCATCGGATAACCCATGACACCCAGACCAATAAAAGCAACATTACACGTCATAATTTTCTATGTTTAAAAGCTTAAGTTTAAAAGTAATTATATTTGGATTTATTTTTACATTTTTTTCAAGTTTTGGACAGAGTTTTTTTATTGGTTTATTTAATCCGAGTGTAAGAGATGATCTAAATATTTCCCACGGACAATTTGGATCAATTTATGCAACCGCAACATTATTAAGTAGTTTTTTATTCATTTGGGTAGGAAAAAAAATTGACGATATTAATGTATTTAGATTTGCAATTTATGTAACAGTTCTTCTATCGTTTTCATGTTTTTTCTTTTCAAAAATTTCATCAATTGNATTTTTATTCATTGCTATATTTTTAATGCGATTTTCAGGTCAAGGGATGATGTCACATACGGCATCAACAACAATCTCAAGATATTTTACTAAATCTAGAGGTAAAGCTTTAAGCATAGGATGGTTTGGTTTATCAGTTGCTGAATTTATTTTACCTGTAACAATAATATATCTTTTAACCATATATAACTGGCAAAATATTTGGATATTTATTTCATTGTTGGTTTTAGTTTTTCTTCCAATTGCATCTTACTTTTTAATTAAAGAACTAAATTTAGATTCAAGAGAAAATGCTGAAAATAACGAAGTTAAGAATAAAGACATTAAACAATGGGCAAGAATTGAGGTTATTAAGGATTATAGATTTTATATTATAAGTGCAAACTTACTTGCCATGCCATGGATTGCCACTGGTGTTTTTGTTTATCAATCATTTATTACATCTTCCAAGGAATGGGGAGAATACGTTATTGCTCAATCTTTTATGGTTTATTCATTACTGTCAGTAATTACATTATTAATATCAGGTATCCTAATTGATAAGTTTACTAGCAGAAAATTATTAATTTTTATGAATATACCTTTGCTACTTTCAACATTTGTTATTATTTTTTTTGATATTCCATTTACTGCATTTGTATTTTTAGGTTTAATTGGTATTTCAAATGGATTAGCTAACGTTTTAGGCTCATCCACATGGGCTGAGTTATATGGTGTAAAACACATTGGCTCTATAAAGGCTTTAACCACAGCATTGATGGTTTTTTCAACAGCATTTGGAACAGCATTATTTGGTGTATTAATTGATTTTGGTTTTACGATTGAGAAAATTGCAATTGTTTCCTCAATCTATATATTTTCATCAATAGTTTTGCTTTTTTTTGTAAGAAAAAAACTCAATCCTGAATATATCTAAAAATAGCTTGATTTTTTATAGACCCAGGTATAAATAACCGGCCATGGCTAGAGTTACAGTAGAAGATTGTATAGATAAAGTAGAAAGTCCATATGAGTTAGTGCTAGTAGCAAAAGAGAGAGCTACTCAACTAAATTCTGGGATAGAACCTACTTTAGAAAGAGACAATGATAAGAATACAGTTATCGCCTTAAGAGAGATTGCCGAAGAAACAATCAAAGTTCCAGATTTAACTGAAGCTGCAGTATATAAATTAAGAAAACATGTAGAACAAGTTGATGATACAGGAGAAGAAGATGAAGACATAGGTGATGATTTTGAAAATTTATATAAAGGCGAAATATCTAAAAGCGGTGTTCCAATATTGCCTTCTAAAAGAGCTAGAAAAATTCCAGAAAAAATTCAAGTATCAAAAGATGATTTAGAAGAATTACAAAATTCAACTGAAGCACCAACTTCAGATCCTATCGATACAAATGAAGAGAGTGGTGATGCTTCTTTAGAGGAAATGCAAGAAGAAGAAACTCTAGCAAACGAGCAAGACCCAAATAATCAAGAATAAAAAAAAAGGGCCTTGAAATTAATCAAAGCCCTTTAATTTAACTTTTAATAATTATTAAAGAATTATTTTGGTATCCAGTTTTTCCATTTACCTGGATTAGCGTCTTTCCATTCTTTAACTACTTCTTTAAGATCTCTGTTCTTTTGTTTTACTTCAACTAACATTACAGCTTGATCTGCATTATCGAACTTCATTTTAGTGAAGAACTCAGCAGCTTTAGCGTGTTCTGGTTTTGCAAATGTAGCAGGGTTACCGTAGTTGAACGTGTAGTCTTTAGCCCAACCAGTTGCAGGCCATGCTGCAGTTCCACAATCTTTCCAGTTGTTCGCCTCTGTAAAAGAGTCACAAGTTTTATGAGCAGGAAGTTGAACACCTACCATGTCGTATGCTCCAAAAAACCAATGTGGCTCCCAAAGATATAATAAGAATGGTTCTTTTCTTTCATAAGCAGCAACTGCTTCTGCAATCGCAGCAGCTTCTGTTCCAAGCTCATCAGCTTGGAAATCAATTCCTAAAAGATCTAATCTTTTTTGGTCATGACAGTTCCAACCAGCTACAGGACAACCAATTAGTCTTCCTTTGCCACCAGTTTCGATTGTTGCAAATTTATCTTTATGTTTATTTAAATCTTTCCAAGTTTTAATTCCCAGACTTTCAGCTGCATATCTCGGGATGTAGTAATCAGAAAGACCAATTATTCCTGTTGTACCTAAAAGTTTTACACTTCCATCACCTTCGTAATTAAACATTGTTTGACCATCATAAATAAGTGGTCCTTTCATCATTACTGTGTCAGCCTCAGCATAACTTGGCCAACTTTCGCATGCAAAGTCAATTTCTCCAGCAGCAATTGCTTCCCATAAACCTGTTCCAGATGGGAATACAACTCTTTTGACTTTGTATCCTAGCTCTTCCTCTAACATACTTACAGCAACTTGACATGTAATCTCTCCACCTGTCCAGTCAGCGACAGCTGCAGTCAATCTTTTAGCATTAGCTTGAGTTAAACCTCCAACTAAAAGAACAAAAGATAATATCAAGGCTGAAATTGTTTTAGATAATTTCATTATTTCTCCTCTATTTAATTAATTAAAGTTATATTTTAGTTCAAAAATTATAGTTATGTAAACTTATAAAATTGAACCATTAATAAGTTATAATGTTATATTATTTGGTAATTTTAGGCGTAAAAAGCGTGGTCAATTGTTTCAATAACTAAATTATTATTAAATTTAGGTTCTCTTCGGAATAGATCTATCCAGGCCTTTAACTATTTTTTTATCATGATCAAAAAATGGTAATTTAACTACATTACAGTCATGAATTTTACCATTAGGTAATTTTAACTTTAACTTTTTACCAGGCCATTCTTTAGGTTCGTAAAATCTTACATATCCAATTCCAAGTTTTAACGTAGGTGAGGGGACACCCGCAGTTATATGACCTATAATATTATCACCTTCCATAACTTTACTTCCTGAGGTAGGAGTATCAGTTGCACAAGTAACTCCAAATAAACATGTACCTTTATTTTTTTTGGATAACGCTTCTCTTCCAATAAAATCACCTTTATCCATATTTACAAAAAAACCTAAACCAGCTTCAAAGGGTGTCATTGATGTATCTATATCAGTTAAATTTCCAAATATTCCTCCTTCAATTCTTCTTATAGTCATTGCACGAGAGGACGATAGCTCCATCCCATAAGGTTTTCCACATTCAATAAGATGATCCCAAAGAGCTAAGTGATCTGTTTTATAACCATCAGAATAAATTTCAAACCCTAGTTCGTTGGTAAATCCAGTTCTTGAAACATATAGATCTTGCCCTCCAAGATTAAAAAAACCTGATCTAAAATAAGGCATGCTTTCATCAATACCTCCTTTTGATGCTTTTTTCATAATATCAATAGATGCAGGACCTTGAATTTGTAGAACTCTTGACTTTGGATCTGATATTTTCACATCAAAATTTTCACTGTGTGCTAATAACCAATCTTCAAATGGACCGTCAGCTTGTACATACCAAAATTTATTATCACTAAATTTGAAAATTACTCCATCCATAAAAATTCCACCTTGCGGGGTACAAGCTAATGAGTAATAACCTCTACCTTCTTTAATAGATGAAATTTTTCTTGTTAATATTTTTTCTAAAAAAGGAATTGCATCCTTACCTGATATCTCTACTGGTTTTTCTGGAACATCAAAAATTAATGCTTTCTGTCTTAGGAGCCAATATTTTTCAATCGCATCTTCTCCTATTGATATTGGAAAATATCTTCCTGCATAAACTCCACGAACCATCTTAGGACTATCTGTTCTTTCAATGTAAGGAGATTCTTCAAATCTTCTTGCACTAATTTTAATAGTTTTGTTAAGATCAGATTCTTCTTGTAGATTTCCCAATTTAATCTCTCTAATTTGTTTTTGCGTTAGATCTTATAATTGTAGGTGGATCAAAGGCAGTTAATTTTGGGACTTTATCGTTATATTTTTCTATCTCAATAAGACAAGAATGTGCAATAGGACCTTGTCCAAGTTTTGATGTACCTTTATCTGGCGTTAACACATTTGGGTTACCGTGCTTACACATACTTCCATATTGGCTAGGATTTTCTGGATCATACCATGCACCAGTACTCATTTGTACCACTCCTTGCATTACATCATCAGTGATTTTTATTCCAGCTAAGCAAGATCCTCTCTCATTAAACATTCTAACTACATCTCCATTTTTTAAATTACGTTTGTTTGCATCCAAAGGATTAATTTCCAGAGGCTCTCTTTCATTTATTTTGAATGACTTACTATATTTTCCGTGATCCATTTGGCTGTGTAGTTTATTTTTCGGTTGATTTGATATTAAGTGAAGAGGATATTTTTTATTTACTTTGCCCAGCCATTCACAAGGCTCAAACCATACAGGATGTCCTGGACAATCATCATAATTAAAATCAGCCACGGTTTTTGAAAATATTTCAATTTTACCACTAGGTGTATCAAGTGGATTTTTTTTAGGATCTTCTCTGAAATCTTTCAACATTATTGTTGGTTCTGTTGGATCATTAATTTTAAACCATTTTTGCTCTCTAAATTTTTCATATTTAGGTATTTCAATATTTGCTGCTGCCGCCCTATCAAATGTTTGTTTATAAATCCATTCTTGCCAATCATCTTGGCTTTTTCCTTCAGTAAATTTTTCCTCAATACCCATTTTTTTTGCAATATTTGCAAATATTTCAAAATCATTTTTAGATTGCCCATATGGTTCAATTATTTTATCCATAGATACAACAAATGGATCTCTAGGCGTCATCATAATGTCAGTCCTCTCTAACGGAGTAGTGCAAGGTAAAACAATATCAGATCTTTTTGCAAGTGTATTCCAACACCATTCGTTTGAAATTATCGTATCTGGTTTTTCCCAAGCTTTTATTAGTCTATTTAAATCTTGATGATGATGAAATGGATTTCCACCTGCCCAGTAAACTATCTTGGTATCAGGATACACATATGACTTTCCATTAAAATCAAATTTTTTTCCTGGATTAAGCAAAAGATCACTAATTCTTGCAACTGGTATAAAATTTTCTATTTCATTTTCTGCTTGTGGAAATGCTGCTCCTGGTAAAACTTTGAATTGACCACCAATAAAATTTGTAGCACTATAACCAAAACCAAACCCACCTCCTGGTAATCCTATTTGACCAATCATAGAGGCAAGCATAATAGCCATCCAAAAAGGTTGTTCACCGTGATCTTGTCTAGTTAAAGACCAGCTCACTGAAATCATACTTCTTTTTTTTGAAATTTTAGTAGCTATCTCTTTAATTTTAGATACTGAAATATTACAAATTGCTGAAGCCCATTCGGCACTTTTTTCAATACCGTCATTTTTTCCTAAAAGGTAGGGTAAAAATTTATCAAAGCCCTCCGTATATTTATTTAAAAAATCAGTATCGCAAAGTCCTTCTGAGTAAATTGTGTGTGCCAGTCCTAACATTAAAGCAGTATCTGTATTTGGTCTTGCTGCAATCCATTCACCATTTACCTCGTTAATTAAATCAGATTTAAGTGGACTAATATTTATAAACTCTATGCCTGATTTTGCAGACTCAATCAAATTTTCTTTTTGATAGTGATGACCTGTTCCACCTTGTGAGATTTGTCCATTTTTTATTGGAACTCCCCCAAAACATATAAAAATTTCTGTATTTTTTTTTATAGACTCCCAACTAGTACATGTATCAAGATAAGCACGATAACTCCCAAGAATATGTGGAACCATTGCTTCTGCAGCAGCAAAACTATATGTAAATTTTGATCTAGTATATCCACCAACACAATTTAAAAATCTATGTAATTGGCTTTGGGCATGATGAAATCTGCCTGCACTGGCCCAACCATATGAACCGCCAAATATTGAGGAGTTTCCATGTTTTTCTTTTACTCTATTAATTTCGTTTGCTACAAGTTCCTCTGCTTTATCCCAACTAACTGCAATAAATGGTTCAACACCTCTTAAATTATTGTTTGCCCCTGGACCTCTTTCAAGCCAACTTTTTCTAACCATTGGCTTATCGATACGTGTTGGTCCGTCTAAAACATCAACTATTCCTTGTGCGATAGGTGATGGATCTTTATCATGCTCCCAACCAACAAGTTCCTCAACTTTACCATTTTTAACTTTAGCTCTATAAGTACCCCAATGGTTACTTGTTAAAGGCAGACCTTTATCTTTGGTCATCCTAATTTGCTTCTAATCCGAGTGCTTGTCTTTGTTTTTTAGTCCAAGCTAAAGTTATACGATCAATAATTATAGCAAGAAGAACTATACCGATCCCTGCAGCTAATCCTCTTCCAGTATCAGACCTAGCTAATCCATTGAATACTTCTAAACCTAATCCCTTACCACCAATTAAAGGAGTTACAATTTGCATTGCAAATGCCATTACAACTGTTTGATTAAATCCAATAACCAAGCTTGGAACGGCTAGNGGAAATTTAATTTTTTGTAAAGTTTGAAGAAGCGTTCCTCCAAAAGATCTTGATACCTCAGAGTATGTACCTGATACTTGTGTTAAACCAAGTGCAGTTAGCCTTATTATTGGAGGAATTGAATAAATAACAGTTGCAAGTACAGCTGAAACTATTCCTCCACCAAAAAACATTAAAACTGGTATCAGATAACAAAAATAAGGAAGTGTTTGCATTGCGTCTAGCACAACATTTAAAACTTCCTTAAACCTTTGGTTATAAGATGCGATAATTCCAAGTGGAACACCAATTGCAAAACATAAGACAACAGAAACTAAAACTGATGAAAGAGTTATCATTGATTGTGGCCAAATTCCACAAGCACCAATAAATAGAAGAAGCAAAGCAGTTATGATTGCAAATCTTAAACCAACTGTAAAATAGCCAATTGCAACAAATACACTCATAGTATACCACCATGGGATATGTGTTAAGAATGTATCAAGTGGTCTTAACAAATTAAGATATACAAAAGCTCTTAAGCCTTTTGTAAATGCTATAAAGCCTGGATTTATAGTTAATGACTTAACTCCATCTGCAATAGGCTGCCTGATTGATAATTTCCATTCTTCTGGGAAAGTTCCAATTGAAATTAGATAACTGTCAACCAACGAAATAATTATAAAGACTATAAAAGATGGTATGACATAATATCTTCTGCTTAAAAATTCTCTTAAATCTTCAGCATTCTCTTTATTAAAAATTGAAAAGATATATTTAACAAAGGTAGCTATTAAATTAGTAACACTCTTACAGATTAAATTTATTGCAAAATGTAAATATAAAATAGGTTTTTCAATTAATCTTGCAACTTGAAACTTTTCCCAACTTTGAGGTAGAAGATAAAAAGGCTGTACATCTGATGGCAGAATATCTTTTTGTTTTGTTAAAGACATACTAAATCTATCAAACATTATAGCCATAAATAATATGCACAAACCACCTTCCATTGCCCAACCAACATCGAGGTTTCTAATAGCTAACCATACTTGACCACCAATACCTTCTGCACCAATAAAGCAAGCTAAAACAACTAAAGCTAATGCCATCATAATTACCTGGTTAATTCCCATCATTATACTTGGTAAAGATAACGGGATTTTTATTTTAAATAGTAGTTGCAATTTACTTGATCCAAATGATGTTGCGGACTCTATTGTATCTTTTGAAACTTGTCTTATACCAGAATTCGTTAATCTTATTACAGGTGGCATAGCATAAATCATTGTTGCTAAAATTGCAGGAGCACCTCCAATTCCAAAAAAGAACAACGCAGGAAATAAATAGACAAAAGCAGGCATTACTTGCATCGTGTCTAGTATTGGTTTCATAAAACCATCAAAGCGATCACTTTGTGAACATAACACACCAAGAATGACACCAAAGAAAACACAGAGTAAAACGGATAAGCCCATCAGAGCTACAGTCTGAAGTGACTCATCCCACATTCCAACAGCTCCCCAAAAGTAAATTACAAACAAAGAATATAATCCTAACCTTAAACCACCTGCTATCAGGCATGGTAAAAATATTATTGAAGCTACTAAAAGCCATGGAGAATCTATTAAAAAATCCTCTAAAAAGTAATAACCAGATTTAATGTATCCAGCTATAATTTTTGTCATCCATCTATAATTTTTTTTTAAATAGTCTTCACCATCATTTACCCAAGCAGTAAAAGTAAATTCATCAGTTACAACTTTAGGAAGTTTGGAAGGACCTTCACTTTGACTGGATAAAAATAGCGCAACTAAAAATACCAATATTATTGCAACATAGGTGATAACACTTTTAGAGCTGCCTGATTTATCAACAATTACAGTTTGTTCAGAAGACATAAAATATTTAATTTAAATAAATAATTTTACTTTTAAAGTAAAATATTGTCTATTTCACAATTAGTAATTAAATGGCTGTTGAACAAAAAATCACTTGCTCAAATATCTGGAAATTATTCGGACCAGATGAAAAAAGAATAATCAAAAATTTAGACAAAAACCTATCTATAAAAGAGGTTCAAGAAAAAACAGGACATGTTGTTGCTGTTAAAGATGTAAGTTTTTCAATTGTTAAAGGTGAGACTTTTGTTGTCATGGGCCTTTCAGGAAGTGGAAAATCTACTTTAGTTAGATGTATCTCAAGATTAATAGAACCCACGTCTGGAACTGTTAAAATGGATGATACCGATGTAACAAAAATGAGTAATAGTGAACTTTTAGATCTTAGAAGAAATAAAATGAGTATGGTATTCCAACATTTTGGATTATTCCCGCACCGAACAGTTATTGAAAATATTGGATATGGTTTGGAAATTAGAGGAAGCAAAAAACAAGACAGATTAGATAAGTCAATGGAAGTATTGAAAATGGTAGGATTAGAAGGTTGGCACAATAACTACCCAAGAGAGTTATCTGGTGGAATGCAACAAAGAGTGGGTTTGGCTAGAGCACTTGCTGTAGATCCTGAAATTCTAATTTTTGACGAACCATTTTCAGCTTTAGATCCACTAATAAGAAGAGAGATGCAGGATGAACTACTTAAAATTCAAGACAAACTACAAAAAACTATGGTTTTTATTACACACGATTTTTTAGAGGCAATTAAAATGGGAGATCATATCGCAATAATGAAAGACGGAGAAGTTTCACAAGTTGGAACACCCGAGGAAATAGTTGCAAATCCTATAGACCAATACGTTAAAGATTTTTGTGAAGATGTTCCAAAGTATAAAGTTTTAAGTGCAGGAAAAGTAATGAGAAAAGATTGTTGCGATGATACTAAAAAACTTTATTCATCTAAAGCAGACTGCATTCCTGATAATTCTAAAATTGAAACTTTGATAGATAAACTTGTTGATACAGATAAAAAATTTCCAGTTATTTGCTCTGAAACTGGAGACTTGCTAGGTGAAATTGACCGTTCTATTGTGATGAAATCAATGAGATCTGCTAGTTAATCTGTTTATTGCCTTTTATACTTTTCTCATTAACCTTGTCTCTCCAAATAATTATCATACCTGCTAATATTATTAATATAACTCCAGGAAAAAGTTGAGCCCAAGGCGCTTCATTAAAAAAAATCCACCCTAATACAAATGATGAGGGTATTCCTAAATATTCAAATGATGCCATCTTACTTGCGGAGATTAATCTATAAGAATAAATAAATAAAATAGCAGCTGTACCACCAAGAATACCAGTTAGTGTCATTAAAAAAAAGTCTTGAACATTTTTGATTTCAACATGGCCGCTGGTTATAAAAAATAATACTAGTCCACCCAGTACGTTAAAAATTAATGAGTATAATTGTATTTTTGCAGTTGAATGACCTTCGGGAATAAATTTAAGTATTATAACACTGATCGCCCATGCAAATGCAGTCATAATTGGAAATATTGAATAAAAACTAAATATCTCACTGGTTGGTTTCATAATTAGAACAACACCAAAGAAACCTAAAAAAATTGCAGACCATCTATATTTACCAACTTTATCTTTTAAAAAAAATATAGATAAAATTACAATGAAAAATGGTGATGAAAATGTCAAAGTCATTGCTGTTGCAAACTCTAAATTTATTACAGAAATAAATACAAATATATTCATTGATAAAAATGCNAAACCTCTAAAAAAGCTTAAAATTAAAAATTTTTTGTCAATTTTTCGAAAAATTGAAAAATATTCTTTCGTGAATATTATTAGAAGAATTAAAGGAATAATTCCCGCTGCATTTCTAAAAACAGCTAGTTGAATAACAGAATATTCATCACCAAGAAATTTTATCACAACCATGTATAAATCTATACAAAGTATAGCCATGAGCATCGTAGTCACAGCAAGATAGGTTTTCTTCACATCTACTTTTTCAGATGATAATTTCATTGTTAAAATCTTTTAAAAAATTGTATAAACCTTACAAATAAAATGAGTAACTTTAAACTAAATGAATCTGATATCTTATCAAATCAAGATTGGACTTTCCCAACCAATATTGCATACGGANCCGGACGTTTAAAAGAAATTGGAACAATTTGTAATAACTTAAATATAAAAAATCCCTTGATAGTAACTGACAAGGGAAGTCCAAAGTTGCCATTTATTTCGAATTTACAAAGTTATTTGTCTGATTCTAATGTAAAATCTGATTTATTTTTCGATATATCCCCTAATCCAAGAGAGGATGAAGTTTCAGTTGGTTGCAAAAAATTTAAAGATGGAAATCATGATGCAATCATAGCTATAGGTGGTGGAAGTGCTATGGATGGAGGTAAATTAATTTGTTTAACAGCAAATAATGATGTTCCACTCAGAGATTTTGAGTTTGAGTTAACTCCTCCAATAATAAGTAAAGATAACCCATTTCCAAAAATTATAACTATTCCTACAACAGCAGGAACAGGAGCAGAAACAGAAATTACAGCTATGGTAACTTATTTAAAAGAGGGAATGAAATTTTGCATGTGGCACCCAGACGTAAGACCTTCATTAGCATTAATTGATCCAGAATTAACAATAGGACTACCCGCTAATCTAACAGCATGGACAGGTGTAGATGCATTAATTCATGCAATTGAAGGATACTGCGTTCCAGGATTTAATCCTCTGTGTGATGGAGCAGCATTAGAAGGTCTATCATTGATATCCAAATCACTTGTAACTGCCGTAGAACAACCAGATAGTATTTTAGCAAGAGGTGGAATGCATGTTGGATCTTGTTTAGCAGGAATATCATTTTTAAAAGGATTAGGTAATGTACATTCTATATCTCACGTGGTTGGTGCTGAGTACAATACGCACCATGGTTTAACTAATGCAATAGTTTTACCCGTAGTTTTACGTTTCAATTTACCTGGTATGGAGGAAAAAGTTCAAAGAATGTCTGAAGCAATGCAATATAAAGATCATTCAGTTGATGCATTCATTAAAAATATGGAAGATTTGTTAGATAGAGTTAAAATCCCTAAAAGCTTAAGTGAATTAAATGTTCCTGAGGACAGTGCAGCAAGAATTGCAGAGAAAGCAATGAAAGATCAAGCGTATGGCCAAAACCCTAAGAAAGTCTCTTTTGAAGAAATGAAAGAAATGGTTTTACAAAGTATAAAAAAAGCTCGTTAAGCTTTAATGCTTGATCATCTATCAGTTGAAGAAATTCAAAAAAATATTAACAACCGACAAATCTCAATTAAAGAAGTCTTAGTTTACTACTTAGAAAGAATAGAAAAATTTAATAAAGATATTAATGCTATAGTTTTACAAAAAGATAGAGAATTATTAATTAAGGAAGCAGAACAGAAAGATAATTTAAAAAATAGCAAAAAAATTTTAAATGGTTTGCCTATAGCGGTCAAAGATCTTTCTGATGTTGTTGGTTTAAAAACTACGTATGGTTATGAAGGATCAAAAAATAATAGCCCTAAGAAAAATTCACTATTTGTAGACAAACTAATAGATAATGGAGCAATCATAATTGGTAAAACAAATACTGCAGAATTAGGTGTTGGTGGACAAACTACTAATCGTCTTTTTGGACCTACATCTAATGTTTATAACTTTGAAAAGTCTGCAGCAGGATCGAGTGGTGGAGCAAGTTCAGCTGTTGCGGCTGGATTACTCCCATTTGCAGACGGTACTGATCAAATGGGATCTTGTAGAGGCCCAGCAGCCTATGCAAATATTTATGGATATAGACCAACTCCTGGTTTGATTGCTGCTGATCGAACATATCAAAATTTTGATATACCTATTTTAACCACACCAGGATGTTTTGCAAAAACACCAAATGATATGGCATTTTTAATTGACGCTATTACTGGAAGTCATCCATTAGATAATATTTCATTTGATTTAAATAGTTCATTTAGAGACGCAAAGTTTTCAGAAAAAGAATTTTCTAATTTAAAGATTGGTTGGCTATCTAATATGAATGATAAATATATTATTGAAAAATCCATTTTAGATATATGTGAAAAAAAATTAAAAGATTTAGAAAAAAATAATCTCGAGATTGAATATTTAAAGCCAAACTTAGATACTGATACATTATGGAACAGCTGGACTACCTTTAGATCTAAAAGTATTTATCAAGATACATTAAGTATGGGTATTAAAGATATTAATTCCATGACATTTCAAGCAATTTGGGAATACAACAAAGGTAAAGATATTAAATCTGATAATTTAAAATTAGCTTTTGAACAAAAAAAAAGATGTACTGAGCAAGTAAATGAAATTTTTGATAAATTTGATTTTTTAGCTTTACCTTCTGCTCAATTGTTTCCTTTTGATAAAAGTATTCAATTTCCAAGTAAAATAAACGAGACCAGTCTCGATACGTATCATAGATGGCTAGAAGTTTTTATTATATCAAGCCTCTTGGAGCTACCAACCATAACTATTCCTGTNGGTTTTAATGAAAATGGTTTACCAATGGGAATGCAGATTATTGNTAAAAATAAANATGACTTAAAACTATTTNCNTTTGCAAAAATCTNTGAGNAAATTTACAANAATTCAAANCANAAACCAAAANTAAANTAATGGTAAGACATCGACATCATTTTAAAATAGCTTTTATGTTAGCAATTGCAGCTGGATCATGGGGAGTTTATTGGCTTCCTCAAAGATATTTAGAAAATGGTGGCTTAACTGGGGGGTGGGGAACTATTTCTCAAATGATGATAGGTATATTATTNCTAACTCCAATTTCTTTGTGGAGAAAATTTAAAGGTCGTTCATCAGGATTAGAAATACCATTTGTTGGCTTTTTAACAGGAAGTGGTTTTATNTGTTATGCCTTAAGTTTTTTATTAACAGATGTNGTACGTGCATTAATCATGTTTTACATGATACCAGTTTGGACAACAATTTTTGAAATAATTTTTTTAAAGAAAAGACCTGGCTTAGAAAGAGTTTTAACATTGGGTCTTGCTCTTGGAGGCTTATGGATTGTTTTTAGTAAATCAAATATTGTACCACTACCTCAAAATGCTGGAGACTGGTTGGCGTTAGTAGGAGGTGTTCTTTTTGGTGGTGGGCTTATACGTTTGGAAATTACTAAAACAGATGGAGTATTTCCTGTAATATTTTCTTTTTTCTTTTATGGAACAATATTTAATATTTTTGCTGGTTATATTTTAAAAGATTATCTAGGACCTGTACCACCTGCAGAGGCTTTTCTCTCTATGTTTACTTTTTTGGTTCTTATTTCAGTATTTTATTTTATTCCTACAGGCGTAATAATAATGTGGTCACCATCAGTTCTAGGTGCTGGACTTTGTGCAATATTATATTTAAGTGAAATTGTTGTTGGNGTTGTGTCTGCTGGTATTTTAACTGATGAACCGTTTGGATGGCGAGAAATTGTTGGTAGTTCCATGATTGTGTTGGGGGGTGTGCTTGCAGTAGTGTTAGCCCCAAAAGAATCATAGTAAATGCTTTTCAAAGAAAAGCTAAAATCAAAAAATAAAATATTTTTAGATGGAGGAAACGGTTCTGAAATAGCAAAACTTGGAGGCGACATGAGCCCTGCATTTTCTGCGTTAGCAACTTTAACATCACCAGATATCGTAATTAAAGTTCATGAAAATTTTATTGATGCTGGCTGTGATATAATTACTGCTAATACTTTTGCAACAAATAGACATAATTTGGAAAGTTTAAACAAAGGTGATCAAGTACATAAATTTATCTCAGACTCAGTTAAGCTTTCTAGAAAAGCGATATCAAATACTGGAAAAGAAAATAAAATTGCAGTAGCGGGTAGCCTATCAAACTTTTTTCCTCTAAAGGAAAATGAGTTTGTTCCAAATCCAGAATTTGTACCAACCTTTAAAAAAGAGGAAGAAAATTACAAAGAAGCTGCAAAAATTTTAAAAGAATCTGGAGCAGATTTATTGGTTCTAGAAATGCTTTTGGATGTAGACCACTCTAAAATTTTATTAAATGCAGCTCTCGAAACTGGTTTACCAGTATGGGTTGGATTGAGTTGTTGCGATAGTAAATTTGATAATTCCGTTATTGGAAGAAATTTTAGAGCAGAGAAAGAAAAATCACTGATTTATGATGAGAATAAGTATAAAGACCAACCTAAATACTTACCTGAAGATAAAATAATTTTACTAGAGGATATAATAAAATCACTTACGAGTTTAGGAGGTGATGTTTATGGAATAATGCACACTTGGTTTCAAGATAGCATTGGTGGTTTAAAAATATTGAAGAATAATTGGAAAGGACCAATCATGTTTTATCCTGAAATACATAAATTTGACACTAATACACATAAAGCAATAATAACTATGACAGAGGAAGAATTTTCAAACTCAATTTTAGAATTAATAGATGATCAAATTCAAATTGTTGGAGGCTGTTGTGGAGTTAACGACAAGCATTTAAAAAGACTTATACAATCTATATCTGAGTAAATTAATCAATACTTCGAAATTTTTTAAAATTTAAAATTAAATTTTTTTATTGAAGTCAATTTAGTTACTATGATAGCTTTAAATATTAATAAACAAGATTATACCATTATAAATTTAAATGAGTTCAAATAAACTTAGAGTACGAAGAAGCTTTATATTTACACCAGGTTTAAAACCAGAGATGTTTCCAAAAGCAATCGAGTCTGGGGCNGACATGGTTTGTATAGAATTAGAGGATGGTATAGCGCTTAAGGATAAGAATGATGCAAGAAATAATACACTTAACGCTTTAAAAACGCTCAAGATTAAAGAAGATGTAGAATTGGTTGTAAGAGTTAATTGTCAAAGAACAAAACATGGATTATTAGATTTAGAGGCCTTTGCCTCAAGTAAAATAAACATCGGTGCAATAATGCTTCCCAAAGTAAAAACACCAGATGAAATAAAATTTATCGATGATCTGCTTACNGATTGTAATTTAGATACAGACCTTCATGTAATAATGGAAACGAACGAGGCTTTAGAATGTATTTATGACATTGCCCATGCAAGCAAAAGAACGGTGGCATTGTATTTTGGAGGTGTTGATATGGCAGCTGAACTTAGATGTGAGCATAAATGGGAAAATTTAGTATACGCAAGATCAAAATTAGTTCATGCAGGTGCAAGTATTGGGGTTGATGTAATAGATGTTCCATACTTAGATTTAGAAAATATGGATGGAATGAAAAAAGAGGCAGAGCTTGCAAAAAATCTTGGTTTTACAGGCAAAGGCTCTATCCATCCTAAACAGATAGGAATTTTAAATGAGGTTTTTACACCTTCAAAAGAAGAAATTAGTCATGCAAAAAGAATTGTAGATCAATTTAACGAGTCAAATACAGGCTTGGTTGTAATTGACGGCAAACTTATAGAAAAACCTGTTTTAAGAGAAATGCAAAGAAAAATATTAATTGCAGAAAAAATAAACAAAAATTAATAATTAAAAATTATTATTAACTATTTCGTCCATCATATTAATCATATCTTTCTTATAATTTTCATCAGTTCCAGAATCTGTTTCAATTACAGAGAAATAGCTTGCAACAACACCATTATTTAAATTTATTGCTAAAAATTGACCTCCAAGACCTGAATGGCCAATCCAATTACCACATTTCATTGTTGAATTTGAGTACTCTAAAAATTTATTTTTTGATAATTCCATATATTTAGTCCCTTTATTTTTTAATGTTTCATCTAAGAAAAATTCAGAACCGATTTTCCTATTTAATACCCCATGCCCTTTTCTTGAAAAAAGAAGACCATATCTCAAAAAATCTCTAGAGATTAAACATCCGCCTCCCGAAATCCAAGGCATACTAAATCTATCTGTCCCCATATACATGGCATCTTCAAAACCTGCTGCTTCTACAGCCTCCAACAACCATTCTTTAAGTTTTTTTCCACTTACTTTTTCAACTAATAAACCCATTACATCTGTATTTGCTGATTTATAGTGAGATAAATCTGAAGTATTTTTTAAATCTTGATCTTTCAAAGATTTAATTGAATTTAAAAATTCTTCCTGGGTTACTTTATAATTTAAATCATCGGGTAGTCTCCAACCACAAACTGGTTCATGTAAAAATGAAGAAGTATATGGATCTGTATAATCTTCGCTATAAGCATTTTGAATATTCATATCTAAAACATCTTGAATCGTTGCAGNTGCATACCCAGAGCCAATATTAGGTAAATATTCTGAAACTTTTTTATTTAATTCAATAATTTTTTTTTCAACAAGTTCTCCAATAAATAAATTAATAAACATTTTTGTGATAGACATTATTGTTTGTGGGGTATTTTCGTTAAAATCATCTGCATATTTTTCATATAGAATGTCTTGATCTTTGCCTACCAACAATGAGCAAAAATATTTATGATTTATCATTTTATTTACTGATGGAATTTTTTCTATCTTGTCATTATATTTTTGGTTTAATTTTAATACATGATCAGATCTTAGAAGTAGACCATATCTGTTGATTTTATGTAAATTTCGGTAACCCTCTCTTCTTGTTTCCGGCAAATACCATTTTGGTTTATTATCTCTTATAATTTTAAGCGTAGGATTTAATTCACTAATTATTTTTTTATCTTTTGTCATTTCTTAAATTTTATTTTAAAACTGAGATTGCACTTATTTTATCGGGACCAACTCCACAACATCCACCTATAATCTGAGCCCCATTAGATATCCAATTTTTCGCTTCCTCTAAATATTTAGTCGGGGATATATCATTAATTAATTTCCAATGAGGTTTTTCAAAGTAACCATTATTTGGATATGCACCTACAATTCCTTTGTGAACTTTTTTTAAAATTTTAACCGCTTCACCTGTAACTTTGATATCTGAATGTGCAACTAAAATTGGTCCTTCATGCATTTTACTAAATTTAGATAGGGAATTTTCTAAAGTATCGTAAAATTTTGCTTTTGAATTAGTTATACTCTCTTGATAGCCGTGCATTAATATATTTTCGTCTTCATTTATTGCACAAGAAATAGATAGCCAGATAGGTAATTTAACATTTTTTGAGCACTCAATAATATTTTCAACCGTTCTATCCTTTGACGTCATGGCTTCTAAAATGATTAGGTCTACACCTGCTTCTTTTAAAATTTTTAAATGTTCATTAAAACCAGGTTTAATATCCTCTTCTGATAGTTTATCCCAACTGCCTGAAGTTGAAACTGATCCTGCAACAGCTATTTCTCTTTTAGAATGGTTAGCAGCCTTTAAAGCTAATTTTACACTTTCTTCATTCCAAGCTTTTGTAAATTGATCATATCCGTACTCTTTCATTGATATCGGTGTAATAGCGTAGGTATTTGAAGTAATGATATCTGCACCAGCATTAATATATTTTTCATGTACTTGAAGCATTTTATCTGGGTCATCTATTGCACATTTTCCAGCCCACAGATCTTTATCCATCTTCGCGCCTGAACTTTCTAACTCTCCTCCATTTCCACCATCTAAAATAACTACACCATTAGCTTTTAATTTTTTCTCTACAAGATTGTATGACATTTATTATTGATTATTTGTAAAAGCGCAGATTTTATTTCCATCTAAGTCACGAATGTAAGAATAGTAAACTCCAGAGCCTTCGGGTCTCTCACCACCAGATCCTTCGCTAGCACCCCCCAACTTAATTCCAACATCATGAAACTTATCAACCAATTCTCTTGAACTTGTTTGAAATGAAATTTGAGATCCATTACCAACTGTTGCTTTTTCTTTGTTAAAAGGTTTTGTGACGTAAAATTCTATTTTTCCGTTGCTATTTTTTTGAGAATATCCAGCGCACACTTCATCTTTTTCAGTTCTTTCTAAATCTAAAACTTCCAACAATTCATCATAAAACTTAATGGACTGATCTAAATTGTTTGTGCCAACCATAACATAGCCAATCATATTATTTTGGCCAACCAGTTACAGCTTTAACTTCTAAAAATTCATGTAATCCCCAAACACCACCTTCACGTCCATTTCCAGATTGTCTATATCCTCCAAATGGAGCACCAGGATCTGCACCGTTTCCATTTACATAAATTGTTCCAGCCTTAAGCTTCTTGGCAACTCTTTTTGCTTTTTCTTTATCCTCAGTTTGTAAATAATTACCTAATCCATACTCAGTTTCATTTACAATTTGAATTGCTTCTTCTTCCGTCTCAAAAGGTATTATAGATAAAACCGGACCAAATATTTCTTCTTTTGCAATACGCATATCATTTGTTACATCGGTAAAAATAGTTGGTTTAATAAAATATCCTTTGTTCATTCCGTTAGGTAATTCTGGTCCGCCTGCTGCAAGAGTTGCTCCTTCGTCAATTCCACTCTGAATAAGGCTTATTATTTTATTGTATTGAATTTTAGAGACAACAGGACCTATATGATCTCCTTTTTTTGAAGCATGGTCGACCTTTATCAAATTTGCTTCTTCGACAGCCTCTTTAACTGCTCTTTCATATATTGATTTTTCAACNAGCATTCNTGTCGGTGCATCNCATGACTGACCTGANTTACTCATTACNTTTCTGATACCATCTCNTACAGCGTTAGGGTAGGANTCTGCAAAAACAATATTTCCACCTTTTCCACCTAATTCCAGGCAAACTCTTTTGATTGTATCAGCNCCATTTTTTAAAATTAATTTACCTGCNCTTGTTGATCCTGTGAAAGATACTAAATCAATATCAGGATGAGATGAAATATCTGTACCAACGCCAGCGCCATCACCATTTACAAGATTAAATACACCAGCTGGAAAACCTGCTTCATCAATCATTTCCGCAAACAACATTGCTGACATTGGAGCTATCTCCGATGGTTTATGAATCATTGTACAACCTGTTGCAAAGGCTGGAACAACTTTTAAAGCTATTTGATTTATTGGCCAGTTCCATGGAGTAATTAATCCGCAAACTCCAATTGGTTCATAACAAATATGATTATTAGAGTTTGGTTCAAATTGCTCATCAAACTTAAATTCTTTGAGTCTTTTTATAAAATCTTCTAGATGAGATTGTCCGCTTGATGTTTGAACGTCTGTTGCCCAATCCATTGGGGCTCCCATTTCCATAGATATAGCATCAGCCATCTCTCCATATCTTTTTTTATAAATAGATAGTAATTTTTCTAATAAATTTAATCTTTCATCTTTTGAACTTTCGCTCCAGCTAACCAAAGCTTTTTTGGCAGCCGAGACTGCAGCATTAGTATCTTCNGTTGATCCTAATGATATAGTTGCAAATGCTTCTTCTGTTGAAGGATTAATTACCTCATAATCATTTGGTTTACTTGGTGAAACCCATTGACCGTTAATATAAAATTTTCTTTTATCTATCATAATTTCATAGCTTATATATTAGTTAACTAAATTCTTTAAGTATTTTATCTCGGTGTTCATCAAGATCTGGAATATCTCCCCTTGTTTTTTCATCTTTGTAAGTAGACATTTTTATAGGGTTTCCTGCAGATTTAAACTCACCAATTTTCTTATGAAAAGATTTTACAATCATATTTCTCTCTTTAATTTGTGGATTTTCTACAGCTTGTTTAATATTAAAAATTGGACCGCACGGTATTTTTAAATTTTCCATAACTTTTATCCATTCATCCGTATTTTTATGCTGAAGTTTATCCTCCATAATTAATTTTAGTTTATCAATATTTTGTGATCTTAAAGAGTTTGTTTTATACATTTCATCAGTTGCAATGTTAGGTATTTCAAGAACTTCGCATAAGCTTTTAAATAATTTGTCGTTACCAGCTGCAATAATCAAAAAACTATCCTTTGTTTTAAAAGCTTCAAACGGAGCAATGGATGGATGTCTCGAACCCATTGGTTCTGGGATTTCGTTTTTTGAAAGATATCTAGCAATAGCATTTTCTAAAATTGCTATTTGACAATCTAGCATTGATACATCAATGAAAGTACCTTTACCTGTTTTTTGCCTATCATACAAAGCTGCATTGATACCAATTGCAGTAAATAAACCAGCAGTAATATCTCCAATAGACGTTCCAACTCTTGTTGGTTCTGAATTTGGATGTCCAGTAACACTCATTAATCCACCCATACCTTGAACAACCATGTCATATGCTGGCAATTCTTTAAGTGGTCCTGTTTGACCAAAACCTGAAGCTGATGCGTAAATTAATTTAGGATATTTTTTACTTACTTCATTCCAACCAAATCCCCATTTTTCTAAAGTGCCTGGTTTAAAATTTTCAACTAATATGTCCGCTTTTGCCAAAATTTTTTCAAAAATTTTTTTATCATCTTCATTTTTTAAATTGAGAGCGATACTTTCTTTTCCTCTATTCAAGGACATAAAGTATGCAGAGTAATCATCAATGAAAGGACCAAATCCTCTCGAGTCATCTCCAATTTCAGGAGCTTCAATTTTAATAACTCTCGCTCCAAGATCAGATAAAATCATTGTACAGTAAGGACCTACCAAAACCCTTGTTAAATCAACAACTAATAAATTTTTTAATGGACCATCCATAATAAATATAATGACATATGGTTATATTGACTCTTATTGAGAAGTTCAATTTAATTACATTTTAAACTAATGAGGAGAAAATAACATGTTAAGAAAATTATCTTTAATTTTCACTTCAGTAATTTTAACTTTTTCTTTAATCGGATCTGCTTTAGCAGTAACTCTTAAAGCTAGCCACCAATGGCCTGGTACACAAAGAGCAGATGGTTCATACGATCCAAGACATGAAATGGTTCAAATTATTGCAGATGAGGTTAAAAAAGCTAATGTTGATTTAGATATAAGAATTTATCCTGCTAAATCACTTTATAAACCAAAAGAGCAATGGAAACCTATGACAACTGGTCAGTTAGATATTTCAGCTTTCCCTTTAGCATATGCTTCTAAATTCCATCCAGAATTTGATGCAACACTTATGCCGGGAACAGTAAAAAATCATGACCACGCATTAAGATTTAATAAAGGTCCAATGATGACCGAAATTAAAAAAATAATCAATGACGCTGGAGTAGTAGTTCTTTCAGATGCATGGTTAGGTGGTGGATTTGCATCTAAAACTAAATGTATCAAAAACCCAAGCGATGCAAAAGGACAAGTAATGAGAGCTGCAGGAAAAGCATTTAACCAAATGTTAGAAGCAGCAGGAGCAGGTATTCAGAGTATGCCATCATCAGAAATTTACACAGGTCTTCAAACCGGTGTATTAACTGGTGCTAACACTAGTTCAGGAAGTTTTGTAAGTTACAAAATTTATGAACAGGTCTCATGCGCAACGCCTCCAGGAAAATTTGGTCTATGGTTTATGTATGAACCAATTTTGATGTCAAAGAAAAGTTTTGATGCATTAAATTCAAAACAACAAGATGCTCTTATGAAAGCTGGTAAAGTTGCTGAAAAATATATGACTGCACAAGTTGAAAATTTAGATAAAAAATTTGAAGATGCTTATAAAGCAGCTGGTGTTAAGTTAGTATATATGGATGAAAAAGATCATGCAGCATGGGTAGAGATTGCGAAACAATCTTCTCATAAAGCATTTGCTGAGAAAGTTCCAGGTGGTGATAAGTTAATGGAAATGGCTTTAGCAGTTAAATAAACTGGTATATAAAGAACCCCTATTTATTGAATGTAAGTAGGGGTTTTTTTTATGAAAAATAAATATTTAAAATTCTGTGATCATATAGCCAAAGCTTGTGGAGCTTTTGCTGTATTAGCTTTACTTTTATCAATCCTTGTTATTGTAGAACTAGTTTTTGAAAGATATTTCTTCCAAAGACCAATTACTTGGCAAACAGAGTTGGTTACCATGCTTCTAGTAGCATCTACATTTATTGGAAGTGCTTATGTATTAAGTGAAAAAGCGCATGTGAGCATGGAATGGATTTATGATTTTTTATCAAAGAAAAATATTTTAAGACTCAAAATTTTTACATCTTTAGTAAGTTTATTATTTTTTTTAATTTTATTTTATTTTGGATTTTTAATGGTAGAGGAAGCTTTTACAAAAAATTATTCTACAGGAACTGTATGGGATCCACCTCTTTGGATTCCTTATTCTTCAATGATGATAGGTGCTGCGTTGATGATCTTGCAATATATTGCAGAAATAATNAAACTTAACGACGAACAGGATAGTAATTAATGGACCCTTTATTAATTGCAGTGATAGTTGCTGTTTTTACGCTTATCGTTTTATTTTCTGGAATACCTATAGCTTTTGGTTTGAGCTTCGTATCGATTGCTCTATTAGTTGCTTTTGAAGGTTTTCAAATGTTAGATGTATTTGCAGAGACCTTTTATGCAGGTTTGAATTCTTTTGTGCTTCTTTCAATTCCGATGTTTATTTTAATGGGAATGGCTGTAGCCAATTCACCAGCNGGAAAAGATTTATATACAGGGTTGGACAGATGGCTTTGGCGAGTACCTGGTGGCTTAGTCATTTCAAATATTGGTGCTTGCTCGATTTTTGCNGCTTTAAGCGGTTCAAGTCCAGCAACGTGTGCCGCAATAGGTACTATGGGGATCCCAGAAATGAGAAAAAGGGGATATTCTGATCAAATTGCAACTGGAACAATTGCTGCTGGGGGGACACTTGGAGTTTTAATTCCTCCAAGCATTGTTTTAATAGTTTATGGAATAGCAACGGGAACATCAATAGGAAGATTATTTCTTTGTGGGTTAGTTCCTGGTTTTATGCTGGCAGGTATGTTTGCTATCTGGGCACTTATACATAGTTATTTTATAGATAAAGATTCAGCAAAAGCTTTAAGCAATCGTAAAAGACCTACATTAAAAGAAAAGCTCGAAGTATTACCGAGGATTCTACCATTTTTAGCAATTATAGCTGGCGTTCTTTATGTATTATATGGTGGTGTCGCAACACCATCCGAAGCATCAGGTGTAGGGGCATTTTTAGTTTTTGTATTAATAGCAGTAGTTTACAAAATTTATCAGCCAAAAAAAATATGGAATATTGTCAAAGTTTCCATGAAAGAAAGTGTAATGATAATGTTTATCATTGCAGCCTCGTACCTTTTTGCATTTACACTTTCACAATTATACGTAACNCAGTCNTTNGCACAAAGCATGGTAGATATTAGCTCAAACAAATGGGTAGTATTTATATTAATTAATATTTTTCTTTTAATAGCTGGTTTCTTCTTACCTCCAGTAGCTGTTATCGTAATGACTTCTGCTATACTATTACCTGTAATTACTACATTAGGTTTTGATCCTTATTGGTTTGCAATTGTATTTACAATAAACATGGAAATAGGATTAATAACCCCACCAGTTGGATTAAATCTTTATATTATTAAAGGAATTACCCCAGACGTTAGTTTATCAGAAATTTTAAAAGGCTCTATACCGTTTATGATTATAATGGCATTAGCCATATTAATTTTGTGTATTTTTCCTGAAATTGTGACATGGCTACCTGATAAAATAATGGGTAAACCTCTTGGATACTAGAAATAAAATAAATCGAAAAATTTCTGTTGCACCAATGATGGATTGCACTGATCGGCACGATCGCTTTTTTTTGAGATTAATGAGCAAGAATGTGATGCTTTATAGTGAAATGGTTGCAACTAAATCTGCAATTCACGGAGACAGAAAAAAAATTTTATCATTTAGTCCTGAAGAGAAACCACTTGCGTTACAGGTTGGTGGTTCAAATAAAGAGGAATTATCAGAAGTTGCAAAAATAGCCGAAGATATGGGTTATGATGAAATTAACATAAACTTAGGTTGCCCAAGCAAAAAGGTTCAAAAAAATAAATTTGGAGCATGTTTAATGAAAGAACCTGAACTCGTTGCAGAATGCATAAATTCGATGGTTAATTCATGCAAAATACCTGTAACTGCTAAAACTAGAATTGGTTTTGACGATGTTGAAAGTTTTGAATATTTGAACAATTTTATTAATAAAATGCACAAGGCAGGGACAAAAACATTTATTTTGCATGCAAGAAAGGCGATGCTTACTGGCTTATCACCAAAACAAAATTTAAATATACCTAAACTCAATTACAACATGGTTTATGAAATAAAAAAAGAAAATCCAAATTTAGAAATTATAATTAATGGTGGTATTTCTAAAATTGAAGAAATCAAAAACCATATTTCTAAATGTGATGGAGTTATGATTGGAAGATCAATTTATCAAAATCCTTATTCATTGGTTGATATAGAAAAAAGCATATTCAATACAGAAATTATTCCAACAAGAGAACAAGTTGTAGAAAAACTTTTAGATTATGTTGATAAGGAGGTAAAGTTAGGAACTAAAGTAAATCATATAATGAGGCATACAGTTGGTTTATATCATGGCCAAGCTGGATCTAAAAACTGGAAAAGATATTTGAGTGATAATATGATGGCTCGCGACTCTGATTTTCAAAAAACAAAGCATATTATGAGTATTGTTCAAAATAATGAAAAAGCAATTCAAGCTAACTCATAATGGATGTTTTAAATTTTGGTGAAATTGTAAATTTATTACTAGTACTATCTATAGCCGCATCTGTTGCAGGCTTTATGGCAGGTTTATTAGGGGTTGGTGGTGGCATAATAATGGTGCCTGCTTTATATTATGCATTTACTGTCTTAGACTTTGATATTGCAACCAGAATGCATATTTCTGTCGGAACATCTCTAGCTATAATAGTTCCTACTTCAATAATATCAGCCAAAACCCACATGGAACACAAAGCTGTTGACGTAAATTTAGTAAAGTCTTTTGGAATTTTTATAGTTCTCGGTGTAATTGGAGGGACTTTTTTAGCAATTAATTTAAGAACATCCGATTTTATTTTATTTTTCTCTATAATGGCATTTATAGTTGGATTATTTTTTATATTTTTTAGAGATAAATTTTTAGAAAATCCAAAAAAAATAAAAGATTCAATTAAAAATATTTCAGGAGTAGCAGTTGGTCTTATTTCAGTTTTGCTGGGTATAGGCGGTGGATCCTTAATGGTGCCATTTATGAGAACTTTTGGATACGACATTAGAAAATCAATTGGAACAGCTTCAGCAATTGGTATTTTGATTGCAATTAGCGGGACAATTACAATGATAACAGGAGGAGAAATTATCAATAATATAAGCACACCTTATACTATTGGTTACATAAATTTATTTGGATTTATTGTTTTTGTACCTGTGACGATGTTAATGGCAAGAATAGGAGCAAAAGCAGTATATAAAATAGACAAGAAGTTATTAAGTAAAATTTTTGGATCTTTTCTAATTATTGTATCTATAAGATCTTTTATTGAATATTTAAAAATAAGTTAAAAAATAGTAAATCATTTTAATATGTTTAATTTAAAGGAAATAATTTCGTCAATAGCTGATGTTGGCCAAAAATTATTTAAAAAAAAAGAGCTTAAAAAAAATGATCTTGAGACAATCCTTTCACTTTGTGGTGATTTATTGTCTACAAAGGGTGCTGCATTTGGTATCACAGTAGCAAGAGATATCACAGATTTATATTCCAGTCTTTCAAATGAAAACAAACTTCTATTTTTTAAAAAAATAAATGAAAAGTATAAACCAAGCCACACAGAAGTTTCCAAAGCAATTGAAGAATATCAAAGAACGCAAAATGACAAAAATTTATATAACTTATCTATTACATCCGAGGGAAAGAGAAGAGAATTATTTAAAAGAATAAATATGTCTCCAAATGGAATATCAACAATTGTTTCTTTAAGAGAAGATTTGTTGAAAATTATAGATAAAAATAAAGATCTAATTCCTTTAGATGATGATTTGAGAGAATTATTTAAGTCATGGTTTAATCCAGGGTTTTTAAAACTTGAAAAAATTACCTGGGATACAAAAGCTGCGGTATTAGAAAAAATAATGAAATATGAAAGAGTTCATGAGATTAAAGATATGGATGAACTAAAACGAAGATTAGGAGAAGACAGAAGATTTTTTGCATATTTCCATCCGGCGCTAGAGGATGAACCGATTATTTTTGTTCAAGTTGCTTTAACTAATGGATTAGGGAAATCAATTCAGGAAATAACAAAACCTAGAACTGATGGTGATAAAAATTATGATACTGCAACATTTTACTCGATAAGCAATTGCCAAGATGGATTATCAAGAGTAACTTTAGGAAATTTTTTAATTAAAAGAGTTGTCTTTGAAATACAAGAAGAACTTCCAAATATTAAGAATTTTGGAACATTATCACCAATACCAGGTTTTAGAGATTGGTTTGTTAACTTGGATGAAAAATTGGTAAAAAATATTTTGGGAAATATTCCTTTAGAAAATATATCTTTTTTAAAATCTTCTAGTTTAAAAATAGGCGACACGAGAATAATATCAAATAAGAATGCTATATATAAATTGGTTGCTCATTATTTAATGAATGANAAAAACTCAAAACAATTGCCNATCAACGATGTTTGTAGATTTCATCTTGGAAATGGAGCAATAATCGATGATATAGTAATTAATGCAAATATATCAGAAGTAGGTTTTAAACGATCATTTGGTGTTATGGTGAATTATTTATATGAACTTAAAAATATTGAAAAAAATCATGAGGAATATATTAACAAAAAAACAACTATAATATCAAATAAAGTGAAAAAACTGATTCAATAAATTTGATAATGTTAGATAAATTAAAAAAAAACTATTACTTACTTATAATCACTTTTTTATTTATATATTTTTTCTTTAATCTACTAGATGGTAATAGAGGTTTAATTTCTAACTTAGAAAAAAAAAAGATCTATAAAGATTTAAAACTAAAAGAGAGTAATTTAATTGGAAAAATTGAAGATCTTGAGCAAAAAAATTCCTTATTAACTGATAATTTAGATTTAGATTTTATAGAAATTTTAATAAGAGAAAAATTTTTGTTTGGAAAACCTGGGGAGACTACCTATATAATTAAAAAAGATGGAAAACAAAATTAGACCTAGACATCCTGAAAAGGTAAATAAACCAGCAAATCCAATAAAAAAGAAACCTCATTGGATTAGATCAAAACTTTTGAACAGTAAAGAGTTTTTCTTAACTAAGACAGTAGTAAATAAAGATAATTTAGTAACTGTTTGTCAGGAAGCAAATTGTCCAAATATTACAGAATGTTGGAGTAAAAGACATGCAACACTAATGATAATGGGTGATACATGTACAAGAGCTTGTGCCTTCTGTGATGTAAAAACAGGTAAGCCTGAAAAACTTGATCAATTTGAACCTATTAAAATTGCTAATGCAGTAAAAAAGTTAAATTTAAAACACGTAGTCATCACCTCAGTTGATAGAGATGATCTCCCTGATGGTGGATCAAATCATTTTCATGATGTGATAATTGCAACTAGAAAAAAAAATCCACATACTACAATAGAAGTTTTAACTCCTGATTTTTTAAGAAAAGGGGAGGCATACAAAAAAGTTTTAGAAGCAAATCCAGATGTTTTTAATCATAATATAGAAACAGTTCCAAGTTTGTATTTTAAAGTAAGACCAGGAGCTAGATATTTTGGATCTTTAGAGCTTTTAAAAAATTCAAAAAAATTTAACAAAAAAGTTTTTACTAAGTCAGGATTAATGGTTGGTTTTGGAGAAACAAAAGATGAAATCATTCAAGTAATGGATGATCTAAGATCTGCAGAAGTAGATTTTTTAACAATTGGACAATACCTACAACCGTCCGTAAAACATTTTCCATTGAATAGATATTATCATCCAGATGAATTTGATGAATTAGGAAGAATTGCTAAATCAAAAGGATTTCTTCTAGTGACATCATCACCATTAACGAGATCATCCTACCACGCTGATGATGATTTTGATAAACTGAAAAAAAATAGAAATATTATCAACTAATGCCAAAAGCATCCGTATCGCGTTTAATCGAACGTGATAAAACTAAGCTAATAAATTTTGTCTTGGATATTGAAAAATATCCAGAATTTATACCATTCTGTATCGACTCAAAAGTATACGAAAAGAAAGAAGATGACGATGTTGTGAATATTATTGCTGATTTGACAATTGGAAGAAAACCTTTTGTAGATACATACAAAAGTGATGTTAAGTACATCAAGAACCAGGATCTTATTCATGTTACAAATATTGACGGGCCATTAAACTATTTAGAAAATAATTGGAAATTTGTCCAAAAAGATAAATTTACTGAAGTTATATTTGATGTGGATTTTGAAATAAAAAATAAGTTTTTAAATATTATTATGACTAAGTCATTTGAATTTGGTTTAAATAAGATTGCTGATGCTTTTCAAAAAAGAGCAGAAACAATATAAAATATGTTAATTTAATAATGTTTAAAAATTATAAAAGTATGAATTAAATTAAAGAATTAACTAAGTATAAAGCTCTTTTTACTGTTGCTTTTTGAATATCATTTCTTTTTTTTTGTTTAAAAATATTTTTTGTTATAATTAATTTATTTGATTTTTTAACACCTATATAAACTAGTCCTACAGGTTTAGTCTTNGTGCCTCCTTTTGGTCCTGCTATNCCAGTNATTGATACATTTACATCAGCTTTAGAGATCTTAGATAAATTNTTNACCATAGCNTCACANCACTNNGAACTAACAGCGCCGTATTTTTGAATTATCTTTTTATTTACCTTTAAAATATTGATTTTTGCATCATTGGAATAGGTTATTAGGCCAAGATTAAATATTTTAGAAGCTCCACTAATNGANGTAATTGCTANGGCAAGCATGCCACCAGTACATGATTCAGCAAAAGATATTTTGAGCTTTTTCTTTTGGAGTTTATTAACTAGATCTTTCATAATTAAATTAGGCTTTTTAAAATCATAAAGCATATCAATGATAAAACAACATAAAGACCAGCACAAACATCGTCCATGACAACACCAAAACTGTTTTTGTGTTTTCTGTCAAAATAACTAACCGGAAATGGTTTTAATATATCAAAAAACCTAAATAGTATAAAACACACAGTATAAATGATAAGTGCCTGATCCATTGTTTTTTCTGTACCGTGAGACATTTCATAAAGATATATTGGAATTGCTTGACCAATAAATTCATCAATAATTATTTCTCCTGGATCTTTATTTTCATTATTTTCAGTATAATTTTTAATAGCTATAAACGAATACGCAAAAGCAATAATTAAAATAATTAAAATTATATTTGAAGAAATATTTAGAATATGAAAGCAGACGAATAAAAATATTACAGTTGCTAGTGATCCAAACGTGCCAGGAAGAAAACCAATTCTTCCTAGATAAAACATTGTAACAAAAATAGAATTAAATTTTTTAATCATAATTAGAAACTGAAACCATAACCTCACATGCTATAGCTTTTTCTTTTCCTATAATCCCTAATTTTTCAACTGTTTTACCTTTGAGATTTATTTTNTNTTTTTTGATTTGNAGTAATTTTGATAAAGATTTTATTATTNTNNTTCTATTNTTTGNAACACTTGGCTTTTCACAAATTAAGTTAATATCAATATTATTNANANTATAGTTNNCTTTTTTTANNGTNTCTAAAACTGGNTTAAGCATTTTAGTNGATCTAATATTTTTATATTTTAAGTCATTATTTGGATANAGTGNTCCTATATCATTTTTTTTCATACATCCTAATAGCGCATCTATAATTGANTGAATAATAACATCTCCATCNGAATGTCCTTTTAAACCTGANTGATAAGGAATGTGTATACCACCNAAATATAGTTTTTTACNNTTTACTAATCTATGAACATCAAATCCAATTCCATAAAAAGTTTTTAACTTAATTTTTTCTAAATCCTTAGTAGTGGTNATTTTAATGTTNTCTTCTTCTCCTTTAATAAATTTGATTTTTAAATTGTTTTTTATAAATAATGTTGCTTCATCTGATATGTATTTTTTATTTTTATTTGATAATTTGTAGAGTGTTCTAAAATCAAAACACTGAGGGGTTTGGGTTAATATTAAGTTTTCTCTTTTCAGATTAAATATATTTGCTCCCTCTCTATATTTTACAGAATGATCAGTATTAGTATAAGGAACTACTGCTTTATTATTATTTAATTCTCTATTTAATCTTTTTAATAATTTAACTGAAAAATTTGGTCTAGCTGCATCGTGAATATATACATTTTTAAATTTCTTATTTTTAATATATTCAAGTGCTCTCTTTGATGATTCAAACCGCTCTAAACCACCTTTTATTACTTTTATAATTTTATCTTTTGGTTTTTTTATTTTTGAATTTGTTACAACAATTACTTCTTTGAATATCTTTGATTTTATTGCCTTTTCTATAGAGTGATAAATTAACGGTTTTCCATTTAAAATATGAAATTGTTTAAGAGTATTCGATTTAAATCTCTTACCTTTACCCGCTGCAAGTAGTATAAAACAGTCGCTCATGTTAATATTTTATAAGTAGTAATATATCTTTAAATTATGTTTGCTTTGTTAAAAAGAAATTTGTTTATAATAATAATTTTTATTTTTACACTATCATTAGGTTTCTTAACTTTTTTAACATTTATAGGCAAAAGCTTTATTAATCTGAATGAAAATAATCTTCAAATCTTATTAATATTTAACTTTATTTTATTGATAATTTTTTTTGTTTTAATTTTTTTGGATATCAAAAACTCAATTAAAAATAACATAAATGTAAAAGGTGCAATAGCAAATAAAAAGTATATCATTTCATTTGGATTATTTACATTAATTCCATCATTATTAATTTCTATATTTTCTCTATTTATTTTTTCATTTGCTTTAGATAAATATTTTGACACAAAAATTACATCTGCAGTAAATAATTCATATGAAATAGCAAAAAATTATGTTGAAGAAAAAAGAAATAAAATTGAGTCTGAAATAATTTTAATTGCTTTTGATCTAAATAAATACTCAAATTTAATAAATGATAATCCTCAAAGATTTCAATCTCTTTTAAATACGCAAAGACTTATTAGAGATATTGACCAATTATATTTAATTGATGGAAATGGAGANTTAATTCTTNCAGCAGGTAATTCACCGTATAAAAAAATTGAAGATAGAGCTATTCAAATGGTTTTAAATGATGACAGACCTTTGAAAATAATAAATACATTTGAGAATAAATCTGCAGCCGTCATTAGGTTAACTAATTATAATGATACTTTTTTATACGTAGTAAAATTAATTGATAAAAATATATCACAATATCTAATACAATCTGAAGAAGCGGTTAATTTTTATTACACAGTTGAAAATCAAAGTTTAGGTATAAGAATTTCCTTTGCTCTTATATATATAGCTTTAGTAACATTATTATTATTTTTATCGATTACAATAGCAATTAGATTTTCATCAAGATTTTTTATATCAATTAACAATTTAATTTCAGCCTCAGAGAAAATTGGTAAAGGAAATTTAGATACCAAAGTACCAGAACTTAAAGCCGATAAAGAGATGGAGCTTTTAAATAAAAATTTTAATTTAATGATAGACAGACTAAAAAGCCAACAAGAAAAATTACTTACTTCTGAAAGACATGAAGCATGGGAAAATGTTGCAAGAAAACTTGCTCACGAAATTAAGAATCCACTAACTCCTATACAGTTGACAGTCGATAATATTAAGTCAAAGTATTTAAAAAATATTGAATTAGATAATCAAGATAAATTTAAAAACAATCTTCAAACAATACAAAAACAAATTAAACAAATTGAAAATTTAGTAAATGAATTTTCAGATTTTGCANGAATGCCAAAGCCCTTATTAAAAAAAAATAATTTAAATAAAGTTATAAATGAAAATATAAACCTAATTAATAAAATTGATTCAAATATAAAAATCAAACTAATTAATCATTTGGCAAAAGACGTAAACATTAATTTTGATTTAGAACAATTTAATAGATTATTTTTTAATTTGATTAAAAATTCTTTAGAAAGCATTCAAGAGAAAGCCGAAAAAGACAGNAAAATTCACAAAAATATAGATATAGAAATAAGGCAAAGAAGAGACTATATAATTGTCAATGTTATTGACAGCGGTATCGGTTTTAAAAACAAAAAAACAAAAGAGTTAATAAAACCATATTTTACAACAAAAGAAAAAGGAACAGGCTTAGGACTTTCAATTGTAGATAAAATTATAAGTGATCACAATGGATCAATACAATTTTTAAATCATAAAAATGGTGCAAAAGTACAAATNATATTACCAAATAAATAATTAGATGTCGGTTGAAATTTTAATAATTGACGATAACTCGGACATAAGGCTTATATTAGATGAGCTGATNAAAGATGCAGGATATAAAACTAGGTTAGCTGCAAATTTTAATCAAGCATTANCTGAAATAGANAAAAAACTTCCTGATGTAGCAATNATTGATGTTAAGTTNGACAAGGGAGATAATGATGGTATTCAACTTTTGGACCATATTAAGCAAAAAAATAATGATATACCTGTGATTATGATTTCAGGCCATGCAAATATTGAGATGGCGGTTAACTCTTTGAAATCAGGCGCTTTTGAATTTATACAAAAACCCTTCGACAAGGATAGATTGCTTAATTTTGTGAATAGAGCAGTTGAAAATTTTAATCTTAAAAAAGAAAATAAAAATTTAAGTAACAAATTATTTCATTCTTTTGATCTAATTGGCAAAAGTAACAACATTATCTCTATTAAAGATCAAATTGAAAAACTTGCACAATCTGAAAGTAGAGTATTCATAAATGGTCCCACAGGTTCTGGAAAGGAATTAGTTGCAAGAAAAATTTATAAAAAATCAAAAAGAAAAAAAGGTCCCTTTATAATTATTAATGGAGCTTTGCTAGATGCAAAAAAATATGAATTGGAACTTTTTGGTGAAGAAAAAAAAGATGGATCTATTTTATATGGTGCATTTGAAAAAGCATCTGGAGGTGTATTACTAATTGATGAAGTAACAGAAATTCCTTTAGAAACGCAATCTAAGATTTTAAGAGTAATGATTGATCAAAAATTTAAAAGATTAAATGGTAACCATGATGTAAAAGTAGATGTAAGAATTTTCTGTTCAACTAGCAAAGATATGTCAACAGAAATAAAAAATGGAAATTTTAGAGAAGATCTTTTTCATAGACTAAATGTTTTTAATATCAAAATTGATCCATTAACAAATAGAATTGAGGATATTCCATTACTAATTGATTATTTCATAGAAAATATATGCAATACTTATAGTTACAAAAAATTTTCAATAAAAGATAACAATTATCTACTTAACTATGATTGGCCAGGNAATGTAAGAGAATTAAGAAACTTAATTGAACGAATAGCAATCTTATCACCCGGAGAAAATCAGGATAAGATAATTAACATCATTAAAGAGTCTCTATCTAGATCTTTAGATGAAAACTTTTCTGTAACAGATACTCTTTCAGTGCCACTAAGAGAGGCAAGGGAGACGTTTGAAAAAGAATATTTAATTTCNCAGATAAAAAAATTTGGTGGAAATATATCAAAAACTGCAAAATTTGTTGGTATGGAAAGATCAGCNTTACATAGAAANNTAAAAATTCTAGGTGTAAAGGATCTAAATTAGATGAATATTATCATATGTGGCGCCGGTAGGGTCGGTTTCACAATAGCAAAATTATTAACAGAACAAAATCATTCAATTACAGTAATTGATCAGTCTGGTGATGATATACAGAAAATAAATGATAGCCTTGATGTTAAAGCTATAGTTGGAAAAGCAACTTCTCCATCAGTTTTAGAAAGAGCTAATACTAGTGACGCTGATATGATTATTGCAGTCACAAGAAATGATGAGATAAATATGTTAATTTGNCAAATAGCATATTCAATTTTTAAAGTCCCAAAAAAAATTGCAAGAATCCGTTCTCAAGAATATTTAGATCCAAAATTTTCTACATTATTCAATAGGGAAAATCTGCCCATTGACTATGTTATTTCACCAGAGTTAGAAATAGCAAAATCTATACAAAGAAAACTAGAAGCTCCAGGTGCCCTTGATAATGTACCATTTGTAGAAAATAAAATTAGACTTTTAGAGATACTAATAGATGACAACTGTCCAATAAATGGCATTAAATTAAACGATCTTACAAAAAAATTTCCTAAATTAAATGCATATATTTTAGGAGTTATAAGAAAAGGTGAATTTAAAATATTAAAGAAAAACGATTCCTTAGAACACAACGACAAAGCTTATGTCATGGTAAGCTCAAATCAAATGGAGGAAACTTTAAAAGTATTTGGTCATAACGAAAAAAAATCAAATAAAATACTGATAATTGGTGGAGGAAACATTGGTTTTAATTTAGCTAAAAATATCGAAGAAACCTTTGAGTCTGCAAGAGTAAAAATAATAGAAAAAAGCAAAGAAAGAGCAGAACTAATTGCTAATGATTTAAATGATACAATTGTTATCAATGGTAATGGACTTGATGAGGATGTATTAAATGAAGCTAACATAGATGAAGTAGAGACAGTATTAGCTTTAACCAACGATGATGAAGATAATTTAATGGTAAGCGTACTTGTAGAAAAATTTTCTAAAGATAAAAGAACAATGGCTTTAATAAATAAACCAAATTATTCTCTTTTACAAACATCTTTGAAAATAGATGACATGATTGATCCAAGAATGGATACGGTTTCTAGTATTCTTAAACATGTACACAAAGGCACTATAGAAAATGCTTATACTATCTTGAATGGTGATTATGAGGTTATTGAAGCAGAAATATTAGAATCTTCTGATTTAATAAATAAAGAATTAAAAGACTCTGATCTTCCAGACGATATAAGAATTGGATCTATACTTAGAGGAGATGAGTTCATAAAACCTAGCTCAAACTATAAATTTCAAAAAAATGACGTTATTGTATTGCTCTCTAAAAGAGATCAATTACCCACAGTAGAAAATTTATTCAGAATAAGCTCTATCTAAAAATTAATGAGCAGATTTAGTTTAATATTTATTGGATCATTTACGCTTTTAATAAGTTTATTTTCCTTTTTAAATATTATTTATTCGTATTACTTAAATTTATTTTTAAATATAAATACTTACTTTATTATTTTTTTATTTACTTTAATTCTTGGTTTATTTTTAATTTTTTTTAAACGAATTCATTTTAAAAAAATTAATATTTATGAGAAAATATTAATAGTAATAATAGGTTATTTATTTTTTCCAGTAATTATTTCATTACCTTTTTACTTCAGTATAAATAATATTTCTTATTTAAACTCCTATTTTGAAGCAACATCAGGATTTACATCTACAGGTTTTTCTATTTTTGATAATATTAAACAATTAGATCAAAGTCTAATTATATGGAGATCATCATCACAATGGATTGGAGGATTATATTTTTTATTTTCTCTGCTTTTATTAATAGATATTTTTGATGATAATTTAAAAAAATCATTAACAAATTACATATCATTCAATTCCTCTGAAACATTAAAACAATCTTTTAAAATAATAATAATTTATTCATCAATTACTTTTATTATTTTTATATTTTTAAAATTGATAAATTTAAGGACTTTCGACTCTTTTAATTTATCAATGACAATAATTTCCTCTGGTGGTTTTTTACCTATGAATAACTTTGATAGTTTATTTAAGAGTGATTTGAGTAAAATTATATTATCAATTTTAATACTATCATCATATTTCAGTTTGTTTTTTATTTATAATTTAATTTTTTTTAAAAAAAATAACCTAAACTATCTTAGCGAAGATTTATATTTAGCACTATATCTAATAATAATAATTGCAATTTTATTTATTTTTTTTAATTCTGAAAATAATTTTCTAAATATTTTAGTTTCTTTATCTAGTAGTGTTTCAAATTTAGGTATTTCTTTTGAGAATATACCGTCAAATTTATCTTTTATTTTTCTTATTTTAGTTATTATTGGCGGATCTTTTTTTTCTACAAGTTCAGGTTTGAGGGTAATTAAGATATTGAGTTTACTTAAATACTCCTTAAATAATTTGCTTTCCAATACGAAACCAAATCAAATATATTTAAATAAAGTTACTTTGCTAAAATCAAACACAGATAAATCTGATGTAAATAAATATTTTTTGACTGTTTTGGTTTTTATTATTTCACTTTTTGCTGTCTCAAGTTTATTGACTATATCAGGTATAAAATTTGAAAATTCATTTAAGTTAGGAATTTTAACAATTATGAATACTGTAAATTCATCTATGTATGGATTAGCTGATTTTAATTTTTATAGCATAAATATTATATCTAAATTATCCTTAATCATATTTATGATTATCGGTAGAATTGAATTATTAACATTATTAATTTTAATAAAAAAATTCCTTTTCAAAAATTAATTTTGTATTATACGTTCATAATCTTAAGCGCCCTTAGCTCAGCTGGATAGAGCAACGGTTTTCTAAACCGTGGGTCGGAGGTTCGAATCCTTCAGGGCGCGCCATATTTACATACTTACAGC
>FUFK010044239.1_pt1:2500-45991 | contig 45991 bp, 44 predicted proteins | sample 1021851 | NCBI WGS metagenome assembly FUFK01 (sample SAMEA51879418, study PRJEB19060) | metagenome
GAAAACAGAAAGTCTTTTTTCAGAAATAACTTCTATTGATACGTTAGGATTTGAGGCTAATAAATCCTATGAAGAAATTCTTGAAAAAGTTCCAAAAAATAAAGAGGCAGTAGATTGTTTTTTAGGAAAAATTGAAAAAAGAAAAGTTGTATTGTGCATCATGAATTTTAAATTCATTGGTGGAAGTATGGGCAGTGCAGTTGGAGAAAAAATTTCAAAAGCAATCAGTTTAGCAAGTGAGAAAAACTGTCCAATAATAATTTTATGTCAATCTGGTGGAGCTAGAATGCAAGAAGGAGCATTATCTTTGATGCAATTATCTAAAATTAGTACTCATCTTGCAAAATTTTCGACGAAAGGTGGATTATATATTTCAATATTAACTTATCCAACAACTGGCGGTGTTACAGCTAGCTTTGGAATGCAAGCAGATGTAACAATAGCTGAACCGAAAGCTTTAATTGGGTTTGCTGGACAAAGAGTTATTAAGCAAACAACAAGTCAAGAATTACCTGATCATTTTCAAACATCTGAGTTTTTAAAAGAGAAAGGTTTTATTGATTTTGTTGTTGATAGAAAGAATTTAAAAAATAGTATTTCTAAGGTTATGGATGTCTTGCAATGAAAAGTAAGGATAAAATATTGATTTTAGATTTTGGCTCTCAATATACTCAGTTAATTGCTAGAAGAGTTAGAGAGATTGGCGTTTTTTCTGAAGTAAAACCATCCTCAATATCAACTGAAGAAATAATNAAAATNAATCCGTCAGGCATTATCCTTTCTGGAGGACCTGAAACTGTTACTATAAGTTCTTCGCAGAAAGTACATAAATCATTATTGGAAGCAAAAATACCAATTTTAGGTATATGTTATGGAATGCAAACTATTGCAAATGAACTTGGTGGTTCGGTTGTTAAATCTGATATAAGGGAATTTGGTCATGCAGAAATTTCTCATGTTAATCAGTCTATCTTATTTGATAATGTAAGTTTTGGTTCAGATAGTCTTGATGTATGGATGAGTCATGGAGATAAGGTTGAAGTTCTTCCANAAAACTTTGAGACAATTGCCTCTTCTAAAGATTGTAAAGTAGCAGGATTTCAAAATTTAGAATCAAATATTTTTGGACTACAATTTCACCCAGAAGTAACTCATACTAATCAAGGTGAACAGATTTTATCTAATTTCATTTTCAAAGTATGTAGTTGTAGTAAAAATTGGTCCACATCTGATATTATAAATTCAATGGTTTCTGATGTAAAAAACAAAGTAAAAAATGAGAAGGTNTTATTAGGGCTTTCTGGTGGTGTCGACTCATCTGTAGTAGCTATGTTATTACAAAAAGCTATTGGAAATAATTTAATTTGTATCTTTGTTAATCATGGCCTGCTAAGGCTCGGCGAAGTAGATGAGGTAATGTCAACATTTGAAGCCTTAAATATTGATATAAGATTGGTTGATGCCTCAGAATTATTTTTTTCAAAACTCTCAGGAGTGACTGATCCAGAGCATAAAAGAAAAATTATTGGAAATACTTTCATTGATGTATTTGAAAATGAAGCAAAAAAGATAAAGGGTGTTGATTGGCTAGCTCAAGGAACTATTTATCCAGATGTAATTGAATCTTCTTCGGATGACCATAATTCAAGTGTAATCAAATCACATCATAATGTTGGAGGTCTTCCTGACAGGATGAATCTAAAATTATTAGAACCAATTAGAGAGCTTTTTAAAGATGAAGTTAGGAAAATTGGAGCTGAATTAAATACTCCTCAGCATATTTTACAAAGACATCCATTTCCAGGTCCTGGATTGGGCATTAGGGTTATGGGAGAGATTACTCAAGAGAGAATTGATATTTTACAAAAAGCAGATAAAATTTTTATAGATGAACTAAAAGCAGAAAAACTATATGATTCATTAAGCCAAGCTTTTGTTGTTTATTTACCAATAAAGTCAGTTGGTGTTGTAGGTGACGAAAGAAGGTATGAAGATGTTTTAGCTTTAAGAGCAGTTGAAACTGTTGATTTTATGACAGCAAATTGGTCGCATTTACCCTATGATTTTATTGGTAAGGTTTCTAACCGAATTGTTAATGAGATTCCGCTTATTAGCAGAGTGGTTTATGATTGCACTGGCAAACCTCCTGCAACTATTGAGTGGGAATAATGATAGCAATAGTTGGGTTCAATAAAAAGTATTCCGAACAGTTTTTCATCTTAAATAAAGCATGGATAGAAGAATCATGGCATTTGGAGGATTCCGATAAGAAAGATTTACTCAATCCGGATAAAATTGTTCACAACGGTGGACAGATTTTTTTTGCATTAGAAAATCAAAAAGCAATTGGTACAGTTGCAATGATTAAGAGCTCGGATGATAGGTTTGAATTAGCTAAAATGACAGTTAAAGACGATTTTAGAGGAAAAGGAATTGCTAATATGCTTATGGATAAGTGTTTAAAATTTGCAAAGGAAAATAAAGCTAAAGAAATTTTTTTAATCTCAAATGACTCTCTTAGAATTGCAAGGAACCTTTATGATAAATATGGCTTTAAAGAAGTAGATTTAGATTCTAAGAAATATGATAGAGGGAACGTAAAAATGAGGTTAACTTTAGATTAAAATATTATGTGTGGAATTGTTGCTTANAAAGGTNATAAAAATTGTCATCCAATTTTANTAAATGGATTGAAGAGNCTAGAGTACAGAGGNTANGATTCAGCTGGTATTGCNTGCATTAATTCNAANNATAAATTAGTTGTTACAAAACGTAAGGGTAAAGTAAGTGAACTTAAATCNGCATTATCTANNTCAGAAATTTTCATGGANTTTAGGAATAGCTCATACAAGATGGGCTACTCATGGAAAGCCTAATCAGTTAAATGCTCACCCACATCTTGATCAATCTAAAAAAATTGCTATGGTTCATAATGGTATCATTGAAAATTATGATCCAATCAAAAAATTCCTTTTATCAAAAAATATAAAATTTAAATCTGAAACTGACACTGAGGTTCTAGTTCAATTGATTGGATATTTTTACAAAAATGGTAAGATGAATTTTGAACAATCAGTCCGCGCAGCTTTGCAGAGAGTCGATGGTGCATATGGAATTGTAATTCTAAATACTGATTATCCAGATATGATGATAGCTGCTAGAAAAGGGAGTCCATTGGTTTTGGGAATTAAGGAGAATGAATTCTTTATTGCAAGTGATATTTCACCAATTGTTAAGCACACTAAAGATATTATTTACTTAAAAGATTCAGAAATGGCAGTTGTAAACAAAAAAAGCTTTAAGATTAAATCAGTAGATAAAGATATTTCGTTACCAAAAAATATAGANAAAATTGATTTCAAAATTGATGATTATGACAAAGGTAAATATAAATATTTTATGCATAANGAAATTCATGAGCAAATTAATACAATACCCAATACTATTAATGGAAGAATAAAAAATGAATCAGTTTTATTACAAGGTTTATCAGATCATTGGAATGTTATAGAGTCGGCAGAAAAAATTTATATAACTGCATGTGGGACATCATGGCATGCTGGACTTATTGGAAAAAATTTTATAGAACGATTTGCCAATATTCCTGTTCATGTTGAATATGCTTCGGAGTTTAGATATAATCATGCATTAATTGATGATAAAACTGTTGTTATTGCAATTTCTCAATCTGGAGAAACAGCAGATACATTAGCTGCAATTAGAAAAGCAAACAATTATGGGGCACTTACAATTGGAATATGCAACATAGCTGGAAGTTCAGTTTCAAGAGAAACTGAATGCGGAGTTTATACGAGATGTGGTCATGAAGTTGGTGTCGCATCCACAAAAGCATTTACATCTCAGATAGTTGTACTATATCTATTAGCCCTCAAGCTTGCTGAAAGTAGAAAGACTATTTCAAAAGCATCTTTAAAGAGGCACCTAGACTACAAGAAATCGGTTAATAAAATTAAATCTATATTTAAACAAGAAAATGACATTAAAAAAATTGCAATGAAATATAAAAAAGCCAACGATTTTTTATATCTAGGAAGAGGATTAAATTTTCCCGTGGCTTTAGAAGGAGCTTTAAAATTAAAGGAAATTTCTTATATACATGCGGAGGGATATCCAGCCGCTGAAATGAAACATGGACCAATAGCTTTGATTGATAAGGATATGCCCAGTGTATTTATAGCACCAAAAGATAAGACATATGAAAAAATCATTTCAAACATTCAAGAAATCAAATCAAGAAAAGGAAAGATTATTGTTATTACAGATTCTAAGAATGATAAAGTTTTGAAAGAGCTTGCTAACGACTTAATAGTTGTTCCAAAAACGAATCATTACGCTTTTGTTATTTTCGCATCAATTGTCCTTCAGCTATTGGCATATCATATTGCATTGGGTAAAAAGCTAAATGTTGATCAGCCACGTAATCTTGCTAAATCGGTATCTGTGGAGTAAGTATCAAGGGGGGGGTCCTCTCTAAACCAAATCAAAAAAACGTGAATAAAAAATATTATTACTACATTATTTTTGGAACTACTTTTTTTCTTTTCAATCTTGTCCAAGATAATATTCGACCAAATTATGACGGAGGAAATAGTCTAATAATTTATTTTCTAGGAGTTATCCCAAACTTTTTACCAGGAATAGGTATACCTTCTTTGTTTTATGTGATTATTCCAGAGATATTCAAACCTAATTCATTCTTTTTTAAGGAAAGACTAAAATTATCAATTTACATTTCTATGATAGGTTTAATATGTAATGAGATTATAACAATCTTTTCACCTGGTAGGGGGATTTTTGATTGGAATGATATCTTATGGACGTTAATTGGGGGAGGATTATTTCTAACCATTCATAGAAAAATTAATTGATTTTAAAATTTTCAAACCCTACCGAAATCCTTTATGGTTCCAATTTATCAATTCTTCATTAAATTTAATTATGACGATAAAAAATAAAAACCCCCATTCATACCGTAACGGTAGAGTAATTTAAAATATGAATAATAGAATTCCACCTCCAATAATAACTCTCATTTGCGGTATATCAATTTATTATTCAAAATCCTTCTTTAATCAATTTTTGGATTTCAGTAATAATGTTATTAGCTTATTTCTCTTGATTTTAGGATTGATTGTTTTTATTTCAGCAGTCAGATCTTTCAGAAAACAAAAAACAACTGTCAATCCTTTAAAACCCAAGCAGGCTTCATCCTTAGTTACTTCTGGAATATTTAAGTTTTCAAGAAATCCAATGTATCTTGGAATGCTAATTATATTATTGTCCATTTCTTTCAAGTTTAATCTTCTTGGAGGTATAATTATATCACTATTATTTTTTATTTTTATTACGAAATTTCAAATTTATCCAGAAGAAGAAGCAATGAATGAATTGTTTGGTGATAAATTTGCTCAATATTCAAGCACAACTAGAAGATGGATTTAATTATTTCAGGATAACTTTATGAATTTATATTTAGCCCTACTATTTGCAATTTTATTTGAAGTAACGGGCACGATGTTACTTCCTCTAACAAAAGAATTTTCAAAGTTAATTCCAACTAGCTTAGTTATAATTTTTTATTCGTTATCTTTTTACCTTCTATCTGTTGCAGTTCTAAAATTACCATTATCAATTGTTTATGCATCGTGGGCAGGACTTGGTGTCTTCTCTGTAGCAATATTGAGTTATCTTTTTTATAAACAACCTTTAAATTTACCAACTATAATTGGATTGTTTTTAATTGTTATAGGTGTTGTATTGGTAAATGTGTTTAAAACTAATTAATTAAGCTTATATTTCTATTATTATGAAATTATTAATAAATATTATTTTATTTGGAAGCCTATTTGCTCAATCAATTGATAGCGAAGTAAGTGAAACATTTATTGAATCACTTTTAGAGGACTTAAATCGTCAAAGAAATAATTCTGTTATAAAAAGAATTGATGAGAGTACTATTCTTGATACAAATTATGCAAATCATGCTAAGGTTTTAAAGCTTAAAGCGTATTATAATCTTAAAGATTTTGATGCTGTTCTAAATACAGCAAAATCAATGAACCCTCTCAACTATCCTCCAAATCTAAAGACATCTTTCTATTTAACCATAGGAGATACCTATTCTTCGAAAGGTTATTATGATTATGCTTTTAAAAATTATTTAGATGCAAGAAGATCAAATATTGATTCTCGATCAAAAAGAACCATTAATAAAAGAATAGTTAAGACTATACCACTAAATCTAGATTTTGAAAATTTGGAATTAATGGAAATTCTCGAAGATAATAAAAGTAATTTAAATATCATTCTTTTAGCACAAGCTTTTACATTGGTTTATAGTAATTCAAAAGAAATTTCAAACAAATTTGATAAAATTGATCAAAGCAGTTTAGATAGAGAGTTCAAATCGAATTACAATTTTTTAAAAAGAAATATTGATTCAAAAACATCTTTTTCGAAAAAAGTTGGAGTTGTACTTCCTTTGGAGGGAGAAGGTCTTGAAATTACTAATGCATTTTTAAAAGGATTATTAGAGGCAAATCAAAGTTCACAATCAAATGATAAGATTCAATTTATTATCATTGATAATTACAAAGACCCAATCTTAACCGTTGAAGCATTCAATGATTTGGTTGATAAACATAAGGTAAGTGCGATTATTGGTCCATTTTTGGATAAGAATTTAATTGCAGGTGCAAGTTCAGTATCTTCTGAAAAAATTCCAATTTTTGCACCATTTACATCATTAGATAATCTTTCAAATGTTAATAAGAATATATATTTATTAAACTCATCAGTTGATTTTAGAAATCAATTATTGGTAAATCATTATCTAGATAATTCTGAATTAAATAATATTGCTATTATAGCACCTAGAACAGATCTTGGTATAAAAGAAGTTGATTCTTTTTTAATAGCCTTGGATAAGCTAAATAAAGAGCCAGTATACATAGGTTGGTATGAAGAAAATTCTGCAATTGACCTTCGTCCAAATTTTAATGAATTAAGAGAGGTTGCATGGGAGATTGAAACCCGAGATGAGTATCAAGAATTTTTAGGAGTTGAGATTGATGTTCTTGACTCTATGTTTGAAGTCGATAATGATGAAGTCTATGATATGTTTAATTTAGAACAAGAAGAGTCAATTGATTCCACCAAAGTGATTTTGGAAACCATCGATGGATTATTTTATCCCGTGAGTTCAAATGCCTTAGAGTTTGTTGCTTCTCAAGTCTCATTATCTAATCTAGAAACGCAACTTTTAGGAAACGAAAATTGGCTTAATTTNGACTTACTTAAACAAGAAAGTGTTTCACCGCATATTTCAGATATGTTGTTTGCATCAAATTATATTCCTAAATATTTAAATAATAGTGAATATGATTATGATCCAACTTTAAATAATGCGTTTCATTTTGGAATGGATTTTTCAAACTTTTTAATTAATTCAAGTTTTAATAAATCAAAATTTGATTTTAGTTCTTCATTAATTTTTGAAGGAATTACAAGGAATTTTGATTTTTCTAATTCCACATCAAACCAAGGTTCTAAGGTAGTTAGATTTTCGAATAGAAAAATCTATAATTCTAGATAAAACTATGATTTTTGATTTTTCAGATAAAATCAATCAAAATGGATTAAAAGTAATTTTTTCAAATGCTGAAGAAAGTAGTATCTCAAAGAAAAAAGCTATTGTTTCAATGTCACAAACCCATTCTACAAATATCGAAGTAGTAAAAAATAAAAAATTAGTTTATAGCAACGTGGATGGAATTTTTGCATGCAATAAAAACTATGCTTTACAAGTTAAAACAGCTGATTGCTTGCCTATTTTCTTCATTCATAAGCATGAAAATATTTTTGGAGTAATTCATGCAGGCTGGAAAGGTCTTAAAAATGGTATTATTTCGAAATCTACCGAGTTATTAAAAAGTTATATTAATGATTTTAATGAAATAACTGCTTTTATTGGACCATCAATTTCCCAAAAAAATTATGAGGTGAAAAATGAATTTATTGACTATTTTGGGAATGAGTTCATTGACAAAGTTGAAGATAAATTTTTTTGTAATTTAAAAGGTGTTGCAAGCTCGCAATTACAAAAACTTGGCATCAAAAATGTTATTGATTGCAATCAATGTACTTATGAAAATAAAAATTACCATTCTTATAGACGTGACAAGACCTCAAAAAGAATGATTGGTTTAATTTACTATGAATGAATTAATTAATTATATTATTTTAGGAATGATTCAGGGATTAACTGAATTTTTTCCTGTTAGCAGTTCTGGTCATCTAGTATTATTTCAAAATTTTTTGAAGATAAAAAATGAAGGTGCATCTGCTGAAATTATTGCTCATTTTGGGACCTTATTTAGCATACTTTTATTTTATAAGACTTCTTTTTTTTCTTCAAAAAACGAAAGTGATTTTTTTAATCCAGACACTATAAAGTTATTAGCAATATCTACTATTCCAGCTATTATCTTCGGCCTTATATTTGACTTTGAGCAATTTTTTAACTATGAATTTGTCCAATACTCTTTATTAGCTAACGGAGCTCTAATAATACTAATGAGCTTATTAAAAAATTCATTCTCATTTAATTTTAATCTAAAATCCGCTTTACTTTTAGGAGTATTTCAATCCATTGCAATCCTTCCAGGGATTTCCAGATCTGGAATGGTAATAAGCTCTGCTTTAATGCTAGGGCTAAATAAGGAAAAATCTATTCAGTATTGTTTCTTTATGGTGATACCAGTTATTATTCTCTCAATTTTTTATGAATTACTATTTTCTTCTGGTTTTGATGCTATAAGCTTATTACATGGAATAGGATTATTTTTATCATCATTCATTTTTGGATACCTTAGTTTATATTTTTTAGTAGCATTTCTAAAAAAATTCGATTTCTGGTGGTTTGGATTGTATTGCATAATTTTGAGTATTGTAACATGATTGAAGTAATATTTATTATTTATCTTTTGTTAATTATTTGTGTTGGAATTCTTTCAAATAAATTTGTATCTACACAACTAGATTTTTTGTTAGCTGGAAGAAGGCTTGGACCATGGGTAACAGCCTTTTCAGAAAGAGCTTCAGGAGAATCGGCATGGCTTCTTCTTGGGCTCCCTGGTGCAGCAATCGCTATTGGATATGGTGAAATTTGGGCAGTAATAGGTATAACAATTGGTATTATATCCTCTTGGTTTTTAATTGCAGAACGCTTAAGAGATGAAACAGAAAAATTTGACTCATTAACAATTCCAGATTTCCTTGAAAAAAAATTCAATGATTCTTCTGGATTAATCAGGATTATTTCAGCTTTAATCATTGGAATATTTTTTACTTTTTATGTCTCAGCGCAGTTTCATGGTTCAGGAAAAATTTTAAACACTATNTTTGGTATTGAGCCTTTGTATGGAATAACTCTAAGTGCTATAGTCATTATCATATATACGATTTTGGGTGGTTTATTGGCTGTAGCTTGGACCGATTTGATTCAAGGTGTGCTAATGATAGGAACTTTAGTNGTTTTGCCAATTGTTGGTCTTTTTGAGCTACTTTCNTTTGATCAAAGTTTNNCTGAATTATTGAAGTTTGATTCANTAGAAAGAAATTCAGTTTTTTCAGGACTTNCNGGTTTTGGAGCTCTNTCNGTTGCATTAGGTGGAATGAGTTGGGGTCTAGGNTATTTTGGTCAACCGCANTTACTNATTAGATACATGGCTATAAANTCTGTTAATGATATTAAAAAAGCTAAATGGATTGCAGCTCTTTGGGCTATTCCTGGAATTTCAGGTGCATTTATGATTGGAATTGTAGCATTAGGCTATTTTNGTGAAGATTTTTTTATCGGNAAAGATCCNGAAATTGCAATGCCATTATTAGCGCAAACGTTATTACCTGCATGGATTGCTGGATTACTNATTTCTGGNGCAGTTGCAGCCATGATGTCCACNGCNGACTCTCAACTATTAGTATCNACATCTGCGATTAGCGAAGATTTAAAGTTGAACAAAATGATTAAAACAAAAAAATCAAATAAATTGACTAGTACCAGATACATTACAATTATTCTTGGGTTATTCGCTTATGCAACCGCTATGTATTCTGAAGTTTCAGGAGATACAATTTTTGGAATTGTTAGTTTTGCATGGAGTGGATTAGGTTCCTCTTTTGGACCAGCAGTTATCTTGTCCTTATGGTGGAAAAAGACAACCAGGGAAGGTATTATTGCCGGTCTTTTAACTGGGTCAATTGTAACAATGATTTGGGGAAGTAGTGAGTTTTTAAAATTGATTGTTACTGAGAGATTAACAAGCTTTGTACTAGCATTTATTGTAGTTATAGTGGTAAGTAAATTGACTTATTCAACAAAAGAAAAAAATTCCAATAAAGATTCAGGTACTCAAATACAATCTGGTAGCTATGGAATACCTTAATTAAAAAATATGATAAAAGCTTTACAATTTCTTTCCGATAAAAATCAATCTTTAAGTAAAAACTATCTATTAGTTGGGGATAATGATTTTTTGTATCTATTTATTAAAAATCAAATAGCAAAAAAATCACAAAAAAAGGATGAAACATTTGTATTTGACTGTGCAGATAAAAGCGACTCTTTTGACCAACTAATTAATGTTCTTGGCTCTCAAGATTTGTTTTCAAGTGATAAGCTTATAATTATCAAAAATATTAATAAGCTAAATAAGAAAAATTTAGAGTTTCTACTATTTAGCTTTGATTCAGATAGCGATCATCAAATCATATATATTGATAATAATTTTCTATCTTATGATTACAAATCTAAATCAAACACCATTAAAAGTGCCGTGACTAAGGAATTTGCAAAAATAATGGATGTTATTGATATTTCTACTCCCTTTGAGAGTGAAATGAAACATTGGATACATTTATTTGCACATGAATTAAATCTGAAAGTTTCAGATAGATATGCTCAAAAAATTATTGAAATTTTTGGAAACAACTTCTCTGAAATTTTTAATGAGATGTCTAAATCAAGTCTAGTATCAAGCAATGAAAAAGATCTTCTAAATGCTCTTGAAAAATCAGGAAATGTTCATAAAGAAAAGCAGTTATGGGAATTAAATTATGCAATATGCGATAGAAGAGTTGATGCAATTTTTGAAAATGGTTTATCAATTATGAAACAATATGGTCTTTCATATGTGATTAATTCTATGTTTACTTTATTNGAGGCAATTTTTATTACCAAAAAAAATAATGGAACTTTAATTGAATCATCAAGTAAGAGTATTAGAGGGAATTTATTAAAGAGAATAAGCCCAGCAACAAAAAACTATTCATTTGATGAGCTGGAGCATGCGATTAATATTTTTGCTCAAACTGATATTAAACTGAAAACACAGAAAATAATTGATGAGACAGAATTTACAAACATTATCAACGGAGTCTTCCGACATGAATAATAAATTTAAATATTCTGATGAAAAATTAATTTTGAGATTTCAAGAAGGAGATATTAATGCATATAACGAGCTTGTTAAAAGATACAAAGACAGGCTATTAAACTTTGTATTAAGATATTTTAATAATGTTGAGCAGGCGGAAGATGTAGTGCAAGATACGTTAATTAAATTGTACACACATGCAAGCTATTATAAGAATGTTGCAAAATTTTCAACTTGGATTTTTACAATTGCCAAAAATAATGCTTTGACCGAATTAAGAAAAAATAAAAGAAAAAAGACAGATTCATTATGGACAGAAGATGGACAGATTATCGATATAAATTCTAAAGAAGAATCTCTAGATTCTAAGGTTCAAAATGAAATTGCAATTGATCAATTAAACAAATTTTTAGATGAAATTCCCGAAAATTTTCGAATGGCTGTAGTCCTAAGAGATTTTCAGGAACTTTCTTATGAAGAAATAAGTAAAATACTGGAAATACCGATTGGTACGATTAAATCTAGAATAAATAGAGGTCGTATTCAGCTTGCAGAAAAAATGAAACATTTTAAGGAGTAGTTATGGATTATAATAAATTTGAGGATAGAATATCTGACTGGATTGAAAATTCAATGGATATTAAAGAACGCAAGGAGTTTGAAAAATANCTTNCTGAAAATCCNGAACATAAGAAAAAAGTTGATGATGTTNNAAATGCAATGAANNTTATGNAAACTGCTCCTTCTTTAAAAACTTCCGATAGTTTCGATAAAAAACTTCAAGATCGTATTAATGCATTAAATGATAATCAAAATGTTAGTAGTGGAATTATGGGATTCTCAAGACAAAACTTTGTTTATCTTACCCTGTCTGTACTTTGTATTTTCATGCTCTCAGCTTATTTAATTCAACCTTCTCAATCAAACTATTTTATAGCGGATGAAGAATCAGTAACNCAAGAAAATATATCTGAAGAAGAGGATACTGAAATTAAAGATGTTGAGCTGTTAAATGATGTTAATGGATCATTTGTAAGCGATAAAGATTAATTTTCATAGAATTGTAAATATCCAATCTCGGATGTAATTTGCATAGTTATGAAAATGAAATACTTAATAATTACAATTTCTACAATTTTTTTAGCAAATTGCGCTTCAACATCTTTAGAATTACCCAAATCATACACTGAAGAATCTAAAAAAGAAGAAAAAACTATAGAGCCAATCGATCCTTTCGGTGGTGTTCAATTTTTCATGGACGGAATGATGTTTTTTGAACAGGGTGATTATGCAAGAGCAATTTTAGAGTTTCAGGACGCTATTGATGCTGGTTCAAATTCTGCAGAAGTCTTATTTAATATGTCTGAAGCATACTGGATGTTGCAAAAGTTTGAAAAAAGTATTGTATTTGCCAATCAGGCAATTGCAATGGATGAAAATGCATTAGATTATAAGATTTCATTAGGAAAAAAGTTTATTGCCTTAAATGATTATGAATCTTCNTTGTTGATTTTCAATCAAATAATTGAAAGTNATCCTAATAATGCTGATGTGCTGTTTATCATTGGAGATTTAAAAGCTGAGTTAAATGATATTGATGGAGCATTGCTTTACTATCAAGAAGCCTACAAAAAGAATAATGACTTAATTTTGGCTTTGGAGGTCGCAGCAGAATTAGCATATAATTCAAAACATAGAGACTTATCAAAGATATTTAAAAAACTTCTTTTAGCAGATCCTTCTAATTCAGAATACATGAGAGGTTATCTTGAATCAAATGATGGTGGAAATATTGAAGAGTTACTTGAGCTATTAAATCTAGACTCTGTTAAAGCAAACCCATTTTATAATAATCTATATAATCAAATAGCACTAGAATATCTAAGAGTTGGAAAATTAGATTCTGCAGAAGAATTTTTACAAAAATCTTTATCAAAAAAGGATAATGACAGGTTTGCTTTGTATTACTTGTCGTTGGTATACAGAGATATAGGTAGAAATGACTTAGCATTAGAAGTATCGAAAAAGCATACTTCTTATTATCCGAATGATAAAGAAGGATATATTAATTCATCTATTGCATTAATAAGTTTACAAAATTTCTCTGAGGCAATAGATGAACTTAATATAGCNGTATCAATATTTCCGAACGACTTTGAAATAAATTATTTCTTGGGATTAGCAAATTATTCAGCAAGAAATTTTAATGAAGCAGAACAATTCTATAGTAAGTCATTATTAATTAATCAAAAATCTGTAGCAGCCATGCATGGATTAGCAATGACATATGATCAAATTGAAAAATGGGATAAATCGGACGAGCTGTATACAAAATTAATTGCTTTAAATGACAGAGATGCGCAAGCGTATAATAATTTTGCTTATAGCCTTGTTGAAAGAGATGAAGATTTAGAATATGCTTTGACTCTTGCTGAAAAAGCTATTCAAATAAGCCCGGAGGTATCAGCTTACTTAGATACAATTGGATGGATTTATTACAAATTATCTGATTTTGAAAAAGCGAAAGATTTCATTGCTCAAGCATTAATATACGACGATTCGAGTGCGGTAATTCTTGAGCACTATGGAGATGTATTAATAAGTGTAGAAGAAATAGATGAAGCACTTATTTTTTATAATAAAGCATTGTTGTTAGATGAAGATAACGAACAGCTACAAACAAAGATTTCTTCATATGAATCTCAATAAAAAACTTATAATTGTCGTATTTGCAGTTATTTTTGCTTCATGCTCCACCAATAATAACATTCAAGTAATAGATTCTGAAAATATTAAAATTGAAGAATTAGAAAAAAATTTTAATAGAGTTATTGGTAATGGTGTTTTACAAGGAAAAGGAAAATCAAATTTTTCTTCAACATTTATTTTTGAATCTTCAGGAAATAATTCAATTATTGTTTTCAAAGATTTTTTGGGAAGAAGACAGTATATGATTGAAGTAAATAATGATTCAATTAGATATTTAAATGTCCGCAANAAAGTTGAAATCTCCCAAGAGGAGTTTAATAGATTTTTNCCTTTATCAAATCAATTGAATTCAAATTTCTACAAAAGTATTCTTTGGGGAGATACTGAAGCTTTAAATAAAGTCGATATTCAATTGAGAAATTCATACGTCATTACAACTAAGTTGATTTCAATTGATGGTAGTAATTATCTGAACGAGATTGTATTTTTACTTAATAATGATAAACAGAACTATACATTAAAATTTAATAGAAGAAATTTTGAATAATGAAAAGCTTATCTATACTTATACCAATATATAATGAGGAAGAATCTCTTCAAGCATTATTTGACGAGTTAAAATTCAGTTTTGAGAATAATCAATCAATTGAAATTATTTTTATTAATGATGGTTCATCAGATATGTCCCAAAAAGTGATTGAAAATGAAATCGCAAATCATTCTACATGGAAGCTCATTAACCTTTATAGAAACTATGGAAAGTCTGTAGCACTTCAATCCGGCATTGATATTGCTTCAAATGAATTAATAGCTACATTAGATGGTGATCTTCAAGATGATCCAAAAGAACTTATCAATCTTGTTCGTGAATTGAATGAATATGACGTAATTGTAGGATGGAAGAAAGATAGATTAGATCCTTTAGAGAAAAAAATTGCATCAAAAATATTNAATTTTTTTATAAAACTTTTTAGTGGATTAAAAATTAAAGATTCAAACTCCGGAATTAAGGTCTTAAAAAAAGAAGTGGCCAAGTCTTTAAATCTTTATGGAGGTAGACATAGATATATTCCTTTATTAGCTCATCAAAAAGGTTTTAACGTAAAGGAAATACCTGTCAATCATAGAGAGCGAAAATTTGGGAAATCAAAATATGGAGCTGAAAGATATAAACATGGTTTTTTTGATTTTATGACAATCTTATTTCTTGGAAAGTATATGGACAGACCCTTGCATTTTTTTGGAATGGTTGGATTTTTATCAATATTATTTGGGTTAATAGCAGAGATATATGTTCTTTATTGTAAGTATGTTTTACTCCACTCTTTTCAACAGCACATAGCTATGATAATTTTTGGGAGCTTGTTAATAATTACTGGTGTGCAATTATTTACCTTTGGATTAATTGGTGAAATAATTGTAAATAAAAATCACAAAACAAAAAATTTCATTAAAGAAGTAATTGAATAATAATTTAAAAATTGTTTCTATNGGTCCTTATTCTCCTTTTAGAGGTGGTATTGCAGATTTTAATCATCATTTAGTTACTCAATTAAAAAATAGTCATGATGTAACCATTTTAAATTTCAAAAAATTATATCCTAAAATTTTTTTTCCAGGCAAGTCCCAATATAAAAACAATGTATCAAATAATAATTCATCGTTAAGAATTTTAAATCCATTAAATATTTTTTCTTGGAGAAAAGCAATTAAGAAAATCAATGAATTAAATACAGATATCATAATTTTTTCTTATTGGCACCCCTTTTTTTCTATTATGTATTCATATATTGCAAAAAGAGTTAATACAAAAAAAGTCTACTTCTTAATTCATAATGCTAAATCTCATCAAAATTTTCCATTTCAAAACTTTTTTCTAAAAAAAATGCTCAAAGAAGGAACTCATTTAGTAGTTATGAATCAAAATGAAATGAAAAGAATCAAAAGATATAATTTAGAAGCTAAAATAATTAATTCATTTCATCCAATATATGAAATTGATTACAACATCGATGATCGAGAAAGATTTAAAAATAATCTTGGATTAAAATCTGATCCGACTATACTATTTTTTGGTCTCATTAGACCTTATAAAGGTTTAGATATATTAATTAATGCCGTAAATCGCCTTAAAATAAAAATACCAAATTTGAAGGTCTTTATTGTTGGTGAGCCGTATACTGATTTGAGTAATTATTTGAATAAAATTAAAGAGTATGGACTTGAAAGTTCATTTATAATTCATCCTAAATTTGTTAGCAAGGAAAATCTAAGCAAATATTTCCTTAGTTCAGACTTAATCGTTCTTCCATATAAGCAAGCAACACAAAGTGGAATCCTATCACTTTCTATGAACTTTAATTTGCCTGCCATTGTATCATCTAAAGGAGGGCTTAAAGATTATATTATTGAAAAAGAAACTGGATATATTGTAGATCCAAATGAAGATGAAGTTGCTTTATCAATTCATTCATTTTTTAATAATAATATGTATGATATAATGACTAAAAATATATCTAACCATAAAAAGAATTTTTCTTGGGAAGAATTTGAAAGAACATTACAGCTTTATGATTGAAAATTCAGAATCCTATAAAGTTCACATTGTTATTTTAACGTGGAATAATAATAAAATTTTAAAAAGATGTTTAGAATCAATTGAAAATGTTGATTATAAAAATTTTACCATTTCTGTAATTGACAATAATTCATCAGATGATTCATTAAAAATGATTTCTGAAAATTTTCCAAGTGTTCAAACGATAAAAAATAGTAAAAACTTTAAATTTGGCAGAGGATATAACGAAGGTTTAAAGAAAATAAATTTTGAAGATAATGATTTTATCATTCTTTTAAACGACGATACAATTGTTAGCAGAAATTTTATTGACGAATTAATTAATCCTTTAGTGAAAGATAAAAAAGCAATTATTTCAACACCAAAGATATTATACTCATCAAATATCAATAAAATTTGGTACGCCGGGGGGGGTGTAGATTTATGGAGGGGTTTAATTTATCATATTGGAATAAGAGATTTTGATGGACCAAAATATTCATTCATAAATGAAACACATTATGCTACTGGTTGTTGCATGTGCTTAAGGTTTGAAGATTTAAAAAAACTTAATTTTTTTGACGAAACATTTGATATGTACTGTGAAGATGTTGATTTATCATTAAAAGCTCGTCAACTTAATAGAAATATAATTTATGCTCCAAAATCTGTAATTCTTCATAATGTTTCTCAATCTTTAGGAGAACATTCTTCAAAGAAAAATTTTATGAAGATAAAAAATCAATTGAAACTCTTTTGGAAGCATGCGACAGGAATCCAATTAATTTCTATATCTATTTATTGGATATTATTTCATTTACCATTTCAATTTATAAGATGGTTATATTTAAGAAATAAATGAGTAGCAAACCATCCAATCAGAAAACAATTCTAAGTGAAGCTTTTATTTCATTCTCAGGAATGACATTAGGTTCAGTTTTCAGATATATATTTTCAATAGTAATGGCAAGATTTCTTGGCGCACAGATGTTAGGTATTTATTCTCTAGCAAATGCTGTTACAAGAATTGCAGAAATATTTGCATTAATGGGACTAGACAACGGTGTTTTAAGATTTGTAAGTAGGGATACGGAAAATTCTGAGAATGTTAATAATTCTATTTATTCATCTTTAAAAGCTGGACTATTATCTAGTATTGTAATTTCTATTATTTTATTTTTATCTGCTGATTTCATTGTCAATAATCTGCTGAACGAAGAAGAATTTTTAATAACTGTTATAAAAGTGTTTGCGATAAGTCTTCCTTTTTCCGTTTTAACTCTAATATCTTCTTTTGCTACCCAAGCATTTAAAATTTTAAAATATAAAATCTTTGTAAATCAAATTGTAAATCCTCTTACGCTCTTGATTGGATTTTTAGCATCATACTACTTGCTCGGGACAAAACTATCTATTTTGATACCAACAGTAACTTCTGCTGTTATTGGTTTAATCTTCATCGTAAAATTTTTGAGAAATTTTGCAAAAATTAGTCTTAAGAATATTATTAATTCTAAAGTAGATGAAGAAATTTTAAGATTTTCCATACCATTAATGTTTGTTTCAGCGATTGGTATTATAATGCATTGGGTTGATATAGTAATGTTAGGAGTTTTATCTAGTGCTATTGATGTTGGAATGTATCATCCTATAGATCGAACAGCTGGATTAGTTAGAATGATTTTATTTGCTTTTGCTGGAATTTTTGCACCAATATTTTCAGAACATTATTTCAATAAAAATATTCCAGGAATGAAAGAATCTTATCAATCTTCCTCAAAGTATATTTTAATGTTTTCTTTGCCAGTATTTATATTTTTATTTGTTTTTGCAAGCCCAATGTTATTGCTATTTGGTTCAGAATTTGATAATGCTTTTGCGTTAAAAATTCTATTAACTGGAATTTTCATTCAAACAATTTTTGGTTTAGGTTCATCAACACTTTCTATGAGTGGAAATACTTCAATTAATTTAATTAATGTTTCAATCGCCCTGATTTTGAATATTTCATTGAATTATATTTTAATCCCTTTATATGGTATAGTAGGCGCAGCTTTATCAACGGCGATAGCTCTATTTATTCTGAGTATCTTAAGATTTATTGAAAATATAGTTTTAATGAAATTGAATTTGTTTTCAATAAAGCTTATAAAGCCAATCATATCTGGTATAATTACATTTTTAATCTACTCTAATGCCAAAAATATTTTTTTAAACCTATTTAGTTTAGATAATATATTAGGTTTAATAGTTTACCTGCTAGTTCATTTTGCAATGGTTTTATTGACTTATTTCCTTATTTATTTTTTAATGGGTTTTGATGAAGAGGATAAAGAACTAATTAACTCATTTAAAACAAAATTGATTTAAAATGTATCTTACTATCATAATTCTAATTTATTCTATTTTCGTTTTATTCTTTTTTAATGATGTTATAATCTTTGGAAATACATTTGCCTCCGGTGACTCTTTTAATCCTTATGCCATACATCATATTCTTGATCAGATTAGATTAGCTTCATCAGAGTGGCCACAGTGGCAACCATGGATTTTTTCTGGAATGCCAACCTTAGAAGCATTTACTTATGTTAATTTACTATATCTGCCAAGCTACTTTTTAGATTTGCTAGGTGTTTCAGACTTAAATATTCAATTTATTCATCTAGTTTTTTCTGCAGTAAGTATGTTTTATTTGGTTCAAAAGCTTATTCAAAATAAGAAAATTGCATTTATTTCAGGATTGCTTTGGATGTTAAATCCTTTTTTAATCACTATGATTGTTTATGGTCATGGAAGTCAGATGATGACAGCTGCTTTTTTTCCAATAACATTATTATTGCTTTTAAGATTGAAAGATGATCAATCAATTTTCAATATGCTTTTATTTGCTTTGTTTCTAGGCTTGCAATTACAAAGAGCGCATGTNCAAATAGCTTATTATAGTTGTATGTTGTTGGGATCTTTCTTCATTTATTCTTTTTATCAAAATAGAAATAAAAAATATGCTGCTTTATTTTTTTCAGGAATTATTATTGCATTCTTAATTGCTTCACATATTTACTTACCATCCTTGGATTACCGTGAAATGTCAATTAGATCAAGCAATATGGGTAGTTTTGCTTATGCAACAAATTGGTCTATGCACCCTAAGGAATTATTGACATACCTCATGCCTAATTTCTTTGGATTNGGAGGTTCAACTTATACGGGTTTTATGCCTTTTACTGATTTCCCAAATTATGTTGGATTGCCAGTACTANTATTTGCTTTTTTGTCATGTAGAAAGTTAAACAGCATGAGATTATTTTTTTGGACGGTATTAGTAATTTCAATTCTATTATCTTTTGGAAAGTATTTCGAAATCTTTTACCAATTCTTCTATAATTATTTACCTTTTTTTAGCAGCTTTAGAGTTCCAAGCATGATTCTCATTGTATCAAATTTTTGCATGTATATCTTATGCGCTTATGGCTTAAAAGATACTCTTGAAATAATTAAGAATAAATTTCCTCAAATTCAGACACAGACCATTTTTTATATATTTTTGATACTTTCCTTGTTTGATATATATAGGGTTGATAGTAGAATTATCAATCCAAGACAAGATTCAGGCCAACAAAATCAAATTACAACTATTGAAAGCTTTGAGTCAGTATTTAANGAGGACGAAACAATAATCTTTTTAAAAGAAAACCTCGGTTTAAATAGAATTTACCCTGCAGGNTCTTTGTTTACTGATCCAAAATTTAAATATCATGGTATTGAATCAGTTGGAGGATATCATCCAGCAAAATTTGGTCATTATTCTGAATTGCTAAAGAACACAAATAACTTACTTTCAATACCAGTATTACAATTTTTAAATGTAAAATATTTTATTAGCCCTGTTGAAATTCCCCATCCCAAACTAATATTAGAAAAAGAGTCTGTTTTTCAGTCAGTCAATGGAAGAAAGAAAGTTTATATTTATAATTTAGATCAAAGTAATCCTAGAGCTTGGTTTGTAAAAGATGTGATTAAAGAAGATCAAAATTTGTATAATTATTTGAACGCATCTGCATTTAATCCATCAAAAACTGCAATAGTGGATAAACTAGATGATTCAAGATATACAATTGGTAAAATTCTTAATATTGATTGGGACGTGGAAACAATCATTATTGATTATGAAGCAAATGAAAAAGGACTATTAGTGCTAAGTGAAATTTATTATCCTGCTAGATGGAAAGCCTATATTGATGACTCTGAAGTAGAGGTTTTTAGAGCAAACAGTGTTTTAAGAGCAGTAGAAGTGAAAGCTGGAACAAATAAGATAATTTTTGAATATGATAATGGTTTATTTAATATTTTACATACAGTTTCAAATCTTGTTGTGCTTTTCATGTGTTTTTATCTTTTTAAGCCTAAAGTTATGGTCTTGTTAAAGAACTTCAGGTAAACTAATTTTAGTCCATGAATCAAAAAATAATAATAATGCAACAAAGCGAAGCATCTTTTCTAGATATTTTTCTTTCCCAATTACCAATCTTCCTAATTTTTTTAGTGTTATACTATTTCATTCTAAGACCTAATTCTAAAAAACAAGAATCAGTAAAATTGATGCAAGAAAATTTAGCAAAAGGANATNGAGTAGTGACTATTGGAGGAATTCATGGAAAAGTTACTGCGGTAAAAAGTGAAACTGTAATTATAAAAATATCTAATGAAAATGAAATGACTGTTGATAAAGTTGCAATTGCAAAAGTTAAAAATTCCTCAAAATAATTTATGGCAGTTCAAAAAGTAGTTACATATGGTCATTCTGCTCTTAGAGTGATATCAAAAAATATAACAGACTTTTCAAATATTAAAAGTTTAATTGATGACTTATTCGATACAATGTATGAATTTGATGGTATTGGGCTAGCAGCAAACCAAATTGGAATAAATAAACGCATATTTGTGGTAGATTTATCTCATACAGAGGAATGTGAATCACCTTTAGTATTTATCAATGGAAAAATAATTAGTGGTGAGGGCTCTTGTGTTGATTCAGAAGGGTGTCTTTCATTACCAGAAATAAGAATCAATGTTGAACGCTATGATTCAATAACCTATGAGTATTTAGATCATAAACTTGAAAAGCATACAAAGGTTTTTAATGGCTTTTTAGCTACTGTCATTCAGCATGAAAATGATCACCTCGATGGAAAATTAATAACAGATTATGCTACTCCTGCAGATCTTTTAAAATATGATAAGGCCCTTAAAATAATGAAATCAGGCAATGTCAAATAAAGATATAAATATAATTTTTTTTGGTAATACTGATTTTTCAAACCCAACTCTTCTAGCCTGCAAGGAAAAACTTAATCTTAAAGCAGTAGTCACAAACAAATCAAAAAAAATGGGTCGTGGACAAAAAATTCTTGATACACCTGTAATGACTTTAGCCAAAAAAGAAAATTTAAAAATTATTGAAGGCGAAGACTTAAGTGATGCAAGTTTTATTGATCAACTTAAAGATTTAAATCCTGATTTTTTTGTAGTAGTTGCGTATAGAATTCTTCCAAAGTCTTTATTGGATATACCTAAATATGGTTCCATTAATATTCATTCTTCGTTGCTACCAAAATATAGAGGAGCTGCACCCATTCAACATGCATTATTAAATCAAGAAGATTCAACAGGAGTTTCTACTTTTTTGATAGAGCCGAAAGTTGACACTGGAAAAATAATTGATCAATTAAAAATTGAAATAACAAAAGATGATAATTATGGTTCTTTATCTAAAAAACTTAGTAAAGCAGGAGCAGATCTTATTGAATCTTCAATAAATAAATGTTTATACCATTCTTCAGAATTAACCGAACAAGATAATAGTATGGCTACTTTAGCACCTAAAATTTCAAAGGAAGATTTAAAAATTAATTGGAATGATAAGTCTGATATAATACTAGCTCAAGTCAAGGCTTTCTCGCCAACCCCTGGTGCTTTTACTACCATAAACAGCAAAAGATTAAAAATCTTTAAAGCCGAATCAATTAATAATGATAATAATCACAAAATTGGTTCTATATACCGTGTAGATAAAAATTTTTTTGACGTTCAGTGTGGANAAAATGCATTAAGNCTTTNTAANGTNCAATTAGAGGGTAAAAAAGCAATGGATTCAAAAGATTTCATTGTAGGTTATCAAGANTTAGGTTCAAATATTCTTGTATGAAAAATTTACTTAAAAATTTATCAATNTTTCTTGTCACTGGCGTGATAGTATTAATGACATTTAATTTTATNCTAATGCCTCTATATATCAATGCAAGAAATGTCGTCGTAATTCCAGATTTAGAGGGCTTAACATTAGATGAAGCAAATCAGTTGTCAAAATCAGAAGGTATNGAGGTTGTANTNGCTGANACAATTTTTACAAATGACTTAAATCCAAATATAGTAATTGAACAATTTCCAACATCTGGTAAAGAAGTAAAGCTTGGAAGATCAATCAAAGTTAAAATTACCCAATTTAATCAAAAAATTATTGTTCCATCTCTTTTAGGTAAAACATTAAGAGCTGCAGAAATCGAATTGGATCAAAATGGTATTGAGTTGGACTCAATTTATTATTCGTTCAGTTCAAAATATCCTAAAGGCATAGTTTCTTGGCAAAGTCCAACAGAAAACGATAGCATAAGAAAAGGATTTGGTGTTCGAATTGAAGTCAGTAATGGATTAGCACCTAATGATTTAGTAGATGTTCCTGATTTTCAAGGAATTTTTCTTAGCGAAGCACTTAAAATCATTGAGGAAAGAGGTTTCTTTGAAGGAAAAATTCAATATGTTGAAAACAAAAAGTTTTTACCAAATACAGTATTAAATCAAAGTCCAAAGGAAGGAACGAAGGTTTCTCAAGGTTCAAAAATTAACTTAGTAATAGCAAAATGATCCGAAGTTTATTTTTAGTTTCTTTTTTTCTTATGTCATGTAATAATGATTCTTCAGAAATAGCAATATCTAAGGATATTGATTTTAACATTATGGTAAATGACTACAAATTAGTTGATTCTGATTCTTTGCAAGTAAAGCTGAGCTATCATAATCCTGATTTAAGAAATATTGAGATGGATTGGTCAACTAATGATATAATAAATGGAAAATTTGATTTTGGTTCGGACTCATTGAATACTCATGTAAGAAATATTCCTGTAAGTATTGATGCTGATTCAGTATTAATTGATTTAAAGCAAGACGGATTATCTATTACTAGCTTATCTATAAAAGTTGAGCCTAGAAACCAGCAAAGAGTAATTATACTTAATAACAATGAAAGTAGTTTTGCTAATTTGTTGTATAATAACCGGTTATTTCAATATGATATAGTTAAAACTGAAAGTTTCAAAAAGTATGATTTTTCTGGATATGATATTTTAATAGTTGAAGGTATAAAAGATTTTTCTGATAACTTAATTAGAGAGATTCAAAAATTTATGTTAGGGAAAAAACCCATTTTATATTTTATAGACAATGTCGATAGTGAATATCTATCTAAAACTCTCGATTATCCAAAAGTTAAAGCATTAAGAGGTACATCAAAAAATCAGTTCTTTAAATTTGAAGAGGAATATCCAGTTAAATATTTATCAAATAATAGCAAAGCATTTCAAGTATACAGATTTTATGAACTAAAAGATTATAACTCCGATGAAGCTTATTTCAATATTTCAACCAATGATCCGCTTGTAATCAAAAAAAATATTTTAGGTTCAAATGTAATATTCTTAGCTACCAAAATTGATGGAGAATGGACAAATAATATTTTTAATGAATTTATTTACGATATTTTCATAGAACTTGTTTTCAATCAAATTGTAGTAAATGAATCGTAAGATTGAAACAGCGATAGTTGTTGCTCCAAGAATATGGAAAAGCAGTAAGAACTATCATAATAGTGTTGAGGAAATATCATTACTCATATCTACTCTTGGTGTAAAAGTAAAAGGAGTAGTTGAACAAAAAATAAACACTATAAATCCTGCATATTTCATTGGAAGTGGAAAAGCAAAACAAGTAATTGAGCAGGCTAAATTGCTTGGAGTAAATTATATAATTTTTGATGAAGACTTAAGTCCTGTTCAAACGAAAAATTTTCAAAAATTAAATAAAGATATTAAGCTCTTAGACAGGCCTGGCGTAATACTTGAAATATTTTTTAGAAATGCAAAATCAAAAGAATCTAAAACACAAGTTGAACTAGCTAGATTGCAATACCAATTACCCAGGTTGACCAGATTATGGACACACCTTGAAAGGCAGATGGGAGGATTTGGAACAAGGGCAGGTGCTGGTGAAACACAGATTGAGGTTGATAGAAGAATTATTCGAAAAAAGATTTCTTTACTAAAGAAAAAACTTAAGAGTATTGACTCCGAAAGACAGGTACAAAGTAAAAAGAGAAAGTCATTTTTTAGAACGTCATTTGTTGGATACACAAATGTAGGAAAATCATCTTTAATGAAATCAGTCACTAAAAGTGATGTATTAATCAGAAATCAGTTATTCGCAACTTTGGACACTACTGTTAGAAGATTATTTATTGGTGATAATAATTATGTCCTTTTAAGTGATACAGTTGGTTTCATTAGAAATCTTCCTGATAATTTAATCGCCAGTTTCAAATCTACGCTTCAAGAGGTGGTTGATTCAAATTTATTATTAATCGTTCTTGATGCAAATTCACAAGATTTGTTCAATGAAATAGAAACAATCAAAAGTGTTTTAAAGGAGATAAATGCTAATGAAATTGATTATAAATATGTTTTTAACAAGATTGATTTAGTAGATCCTGAAAAAATTTCTTATTTAAAGCAATCGTTTCCAGATAGTTTGATGGTTTCTGCCACAAGATCGTTACAGATTTCAGATATAAAAGATACAATTGCAGAAAAATATGAAGAATGGGTTAGCGCTCTAAAGAATCCATCACACTAGCAACTGTCGCATCTCCGGTGACGTTTGTAGCAGTTCTAATCATATCAAGAATTCTATCCACACCTAGAATAAGCGCAATACCTTCACTTGGTACATTAATAGCTTCTAAAATAATAATCAGCATGATGATTCCTGCTCCTGGAACAGCTGCAGTTCCTATGGATGCTAAAACAGCGGTAGCCACAATCGTGAATTGGTTAGCTAATGTTAAATCCATGCCGACTGCTTGCGCAATGAAGACTGCTGCTACTCCTTGATACAATGCAGTTCCATCCATATTAATTGTTGCTCCAAGAGGCAACACAAATGATGAAATCTCCTCCGAAATTCCAAGATCCTTTTCACAACGCTTCATAGTTACTGGTAAGGTTGCACCACTTGAACTTGTTGAAAATCCTAAAAGCTGTACAGGTGCCATAGATTTAAGAAAATGTTTTATATCCATGGTTGTAAAAATCTTTAGTAGTGTCATGTAGGTTATTCCCATATGAACAAAAAGACCAAGAATTACAACTCCCATATAAAAAACTAAAGCAGAAAGAATTTCACTTATTTGAGAAATATCACCAGAAACAGAACTAATTGTTTTGGCAATCAATGCAAATACTCCAAAAGGAGCAAAATACATTATCATTTCAACTAGTTTAATAATCATTTGATTTATACCTTCTAAAAACTCTAAAACTGGTTTTGAGTATTTTCTATCAATTCCTATTAGGGCAATTCCAAATATCAATGAAATGAAAACTACTTGAAGCATATTTCTGTTATTGGATGCAGCAGAAAAAATATTACCAGGAACCATATCTACCAGCGGTTGAAGAGGTCCTCTATTTTGTTGAATTGATGCTGCAGCTTCTTGTTTATCTGCTGCAGTATTAAAGTATTCACTTGATAAACTCTCTTGATAGCTTTCTGGAATCGCATTTCCAGGTTCCAGTAGATTAACTAATATGAGTCCAATAGTTACTGCTACTGCAGTTGTTGAAATGTAAAGCGCAATAGTCTTCCAACCAATTCTTGATAGTTTTCTAGTATCAGACAATGAAGCTACTCCTGTTATTAATGAAGAAACAACCAATGGAACTGCAATTAATTTTAAAAGATTAAGAAATATTGTTCCAAAAGGGGAAATGAAGTCTGATGTAAAACCATTCCAGCCATTTACTGCACTTAAAATACCGTAAATAGCTCCTAAAACTAATCCAATAATTATTTTCCAATGTAATTGCATTTGTAAAAATAATATATGTATTATGTATAAACTATTACAATGATTTATTACCTAATTATATCAATTTATCTTGTTGCATTACTTTGGATCGGTTTTAGTAAATCAGATTCCATAAAGAATCAGGAAGATTTCTCAGTTGCAGGAAGATCATTATCTCCATGGATATTAGTTGGAACCATGGCAGCAACTTGGATGGGTACTGGTTCAGTCCTTGGTAACGCAGGAAAAACATTTGAAATTGGTGCAGCCGGCTTTTTACTGCCAATTGGAGGAATGCTTGGTGTTTTAGCACTTACAAAAATTGCAGGAAAAGCAAGAGCATCTGAAAAATTAACAGTACCGGAAATTATTGGATCACGTTTTGGTGATGTTGCAATGATTTTATCTGTAGTTGCACTCTTAACAGCTTATTTAGTGATTGTAAGTTATCAGTTTAACGCTGGTGGAGCAGTTATTTATACTATTTTTCATGACAACTTAGGTTCAAACCTATCNTTAGATCAGGCAACTATTATTGCAGCATTATTTATTGTTGCGTATACAGTATTAGCTGGACTNTTGAGCGTTGCTTATACAGATGTTGCTAATGGTATTTTGATGATTATTTGTTTTATTATAGCATTACCAATTCTATTTTTTCAAGCTGGTGGATTTGAAGGAATGGCAATGAGCTTTGAAAATAAGGGTATGCCAAACAATATGTCTTTATTTGGTGTTTTATCATTTAGAGATGTAATTAATTTTACATTACCTTCATTTTTATTGATTCTCGGAGATGCGAATATGTATCAAAGATTTTTTGCAAGTGAATCCGTTAAATCAGCTCAGAAGGCAACTTTCCTTTTATTTTTTGCTGTTGTCATTTTAGAATCTTTAATTATTGCAAATGCTTGGATTAGTTCAAGTATGATTACGGATATTGCAAAAGAATCACATGTATTAATCTATGCTGCATACAATTTCCTTCCACCTATCGTAGGTGCAATTATGCTTGCTACAATTATTGGTATAATAATTTCGACTGCAGACTCTTTTTTATTGGTCCCTACAACTATTTTGATCAATGATATTTACTTAAAGTATTCAAATAAAAAATATTCAGATAAAATGATTGTTACTCTCAGCAGAATTTTAGTGTTAGCTTTAGGATTCTTTTCGTATTGGGTTTCAAGAATGTTTGCCGCTGATACAACTATTTTTGAAAAAGCCCTATATGCATTTACAATTTATGGAACTGCAATTACTCCAACTCTATTAGCTGCATTCTTTTGGGATAAAGCAACAAAGTATGGTGCTATTTGCTCAATACTATCAGGTATAGTTGCTACAGTATATTTTGGAAATCAGTGGAGTTTAGATGAGGCTGTTATACCGGCACTCGCAATTTCATCAACTTCTTTAGTTCTTATAAGTTATTTGAAAAAATAATTACTCTACAATTATTTCAAACGGCGGACTAAAGATAGAACTTTCAACACCTTCATCAAAAGATCTTCTATAATATTCAAATGACTTCCCAGTACCTTGCCAATTTTCTTCAAAAGATATTATCTTTATACTATTATCCTTTGTATCAGCAGTGCCAGATAAAACATGACCTGTAATATATCTTATTCTATCTCGTTTTTGAGCCCAGCTTAAATAGACTCTTTTTAACATTTTAGCATATCCATTGGACTTATATTTTTCCATTATAACAAAAGCATAAGTATACAAGGTGTTGTGCTTACCATAATTTTCATCATTCAATGCCCAAGGCTCCATGGTAAGTTCTTCTAAAGGGATTCCAATAATGTATCCAATAATTTCGTTTTGATATCTTGCAATAAAAGGAAGAGATTTTTCAGTATTAAAGTATTTTTCAATTGAAGCTTTTGTGAAGACTGCTTGCTTCCCGTATTCTTTAGCAAGGTGNAATGATATNTCAATCAGTTTTGGATAATCGGCTTTACCAATTTTCTCAATTTTTTCTATTTGGAAAACATTTGTTGAAGCAATAATTCGAGTTTCTGATTGTCCAGTAGATGTTTCCATATTCCAATATTAAAAATTTTTAATTCTAGTATGAAGCCATTTGTTTGCTATGATAGAATATCTTAAATTTCTTCGTGCTTTCATTCATCGATAAATTAAAAACAAACATTTCTGATAAAAATTCAAATCTTTGTGTTGGAATTGATATTGATAAAAAATATTTCAATGATAATGTATCCTTNGANGAAATGATGGATTATTCNATGATGGTTGTAGATGCTACTAGCGATCTTGCAGCAGCATATAAACCAAACCTTGCTTTTTTTGAAGAATGGGGATCAAAAGGTTATTATTGGCTCGAAAATTTAATGAAACGTATTGGTAATGATCATGTTGTTATAGCAGATGCAAAAAGAGGGGATATAGGAAACACTGGCTTACATTATGCTAATGCATTTTTTAATCATTTTAATTGCGATGCTATAACCGTAAGTCCTTATATGGGAGAAGAATCAATTGAACCGTTTATTTCAAATCCATCAAAAGGTGCTTATGTATTATGTAGAACATCAAATAAATCTTCAACCTTTATTCAAGCAGATATTTATTCAAAAGTAATTTCTTTATGTGAAGCATTAAATAATCAGCAAAATATTGGTCTTGTAGTAGGGGCAACTAATGATGATGCATTAATGAAAGTAAGAAATTCAACAGATTTACCTTTTTTAATTCCTGGGATTGGAGCACAAGGAGGAGATTTGCAAAGCGTTCTTAAAATTAATGAGAAGAATATGGATACGACCTTAATAAATGTATCTAGAGGAATTATTTTCTCTGGAAATAAAGATCACGATTCAATTCGTAATTCTGCTAAACAGTATTTAAATCAAATAAGAGGGCTAAATGGATAAAGATTTCATAAAAATATTTGAAGAAACCCAAGCACTTATGAATGGCCACTTTATTTTATCATCTGGTCTTCAAAGTGATACATACTTTCAATGTGCAAAAGTTTTACAGTATCCAAAGTATCTGTCTATGTTTGGTGAAATATTATCAAATCACTTTTCTCATCTAGATATTGATAAAGTTATTTCTCCTGCAATTGGTGGGATTGTTTTAGGTACGGAAGTTGGAAGGCAACTAAATAAAAAGACAATATTTTCTGAACGATCAGAAGGAAAAATGAAGTTGAGAAGAGGATTTAACATCAATGAAAATGAGAAAATTTTAATTATCGAAGATGTACTTAGTACTGGTGGTTCAATAAAAGAAGTCATTGATCTTATTGCTCAATTTAAAGGAAATGTAGTTGGAGTTGGAGTGATTGTTGATAGAAGCCTTTCTCCAGTGTTCATTCATGATAACTTTTTTTCAATTACTTCTCAAAAAGCTAAAATTTTTGATAAAGACAATATTCCAAGCGAGCTACAAGGAGTACCTGCAATAAAGCCAGGAAGCAATGTATAAGAGTTTAAAAATTGGATTAGCATTAGGTGGCGGTGGAGCAAGAGGTGCATGCCATATCGGTGTATTGAAAGTTCTTGAAGCAAATGGTATTGTTCCTGATATCGTTGCAGGAACAAGCGCTGGATCAATGATTGGAGCTATGTATGCTTCACATCATAATGCGAAAGTGGTAGAGTCAAAATATCTTGAACACATACAAAGTGAAAATTTTAACGAGTTAGGATTTAGATATATTGCTAATTCAGAGGAAGATGAATCTATTTTTTCTCAAATTATGAAGCAGATTAAAAATCAATATGTCTTGATGGTAAGTTCGAATAGAAAATCAATTGTCAAGAATGAAAGATTAGCAAAAGCAGCAGAAATTCTATTTGGAAGTAAACAATTTAGTGATTTAAAGATACCTTTATTGGTTACAACCACTGACTTGATGTCAGGAAATTCAATCATATATAAATCTGGTAATTTAATTGATGCAGTAGTTCAAAGTTCATCTATTCCTGGTTTTATAGAGCCAACATTTAAAGATGAACGTATGCTGGTAGATGGTGGAGTAGCTTTGCCAACTCCGGTAACCCCACTTATCAATAATTGCGACTTTATCATTGCAGTAAATATTACCAGAGGAGTAGATAATCAACCTGAGCCATCAAACATTGTTGAGATTTCTACAAGATCACGAGATGTGTCAGTATCACATCTAAATTCATTTTTGTTGAGCAAAGCAAATTTTGTAATTAATCCTAAACACGACAATCTTCATTGGTCTGCTTTTGATCAGACTGAACAGTTTATTGAATCTGGTGAAGTAGCAGCTAATTCATCTATTGAAAATCTTTTGGAAGAGCTTGAAAATGCTATAAATGTTCCACTTGAAACAAAAAAAGAAACTTTTTGGACAAGAATTAAGAAAAGATTATTTTCATAGCCCAATATGAAGAAGTTTTTTTTAACATTATCATTTTTAAATATTCTTTGGGCTCAGTTTAGCGATCCAGCCCAATTTACTGTAAATATTGACGATGTAAATCAAGGTGAAGTTGCGATTATTGATGTAAACGCTGAACTTGATTTTACGTGGAGGATTTATGCGGTATATGATGTGCCTGAAGGCCCATCTTCTACAAAATTTATTATTGAATCAGATATTGTTAATAAGTCTGGGAGAGTTATTGAGCCTGAGCCAATAGAAAAATTTGATGAAGGCTTTGGGAATATTACTAAATATCATGAAGGTACTCCTCAATTTAGTATTCCATTAGAATTAAAAGATGATTTGCCCAATGGTATTTACAATGTAGATGTAATTATCGATTATCAGGTTTGCAATAATAGTTTATGTTATCCGCCTAACCAAATTACTAAAACAGCAACCTTTAGTATTAAATCAGGTCCTATAAGATCTGATTTTGTTTTTGAAAATTTTGATTTTGATAAAGAATCGATTCTAGCAATTGCAGATAATAATATAAGTTCATTTCTTGTTCTTGCTATGAGTATGGGTTTTCTTGCTCTTTTAACTCCGTGTGTTTTTCCTATGATTCCAATTACCATTTCATTTTTTATGCATAGAAGTGAGAATACTAATTCCTCTCCAGTAAAAAGTGCTACTGTTTATATGTTAGGCATTGTTTTAACATTTACTTTTTTGGGAATGATGTTAGCAATTTTATTAGGTGCATCTGGAGCAAATCAACTTGCTGCAAATCCAATAGTAAATATGTTCATAGCTTTTTTATTCATTTATTTTGCAATGTCTTTATTTGGATTTTATGAAATAGAAATACCAGAATCATTACGAAGGCTCTCACTACAAAAAGAAAATTCCGAAGGTTATGTTGGTATTTTATTTATGGCTTTAACTTTTACTTTAACTTCATTTACCTGTACAGTTCAATTTATGGGATTGATATTGGTTGCCGCTTCACAAGGGGAATGGTTTTGGCCAATAATTGGGATGTTAATTTTTAGTTTAGCGTTTGCTTCACCATTTTTCTTTTTAGCTCTCTTTCCACATTATTTAACAAAATTACCACAGTCTGGTGGATGGCTAAATTCTGTAAAAGTAGTAATGGGTTTCTTAGAACTTGCAGCTGCTTTCAAATTTATTAGCAACACTGACTTGGTTTGGAATTGGAATATTTTTACATATGAAGTTGTTTTATATTTGTGGGCATTGATAATGTTGTTAACCGGATTGTATATTTTTGGATTAATTAAGTTTAAAAATGATTCGCCAGTTACTTTTTCAATTCAAAGATCATTGTTTGCTCTTTCTTTCATATTATTTGGAACTTATTTAGCAGCTGGAAATCATGGTTACGATATTAATGGTAATATTAAATCTTACTTGCCACCTAAAAAATATCAGTCCAATCTTGTTTGGAACAATAATTTAGATGATGCATTTATTATTGCTAAAGAGCAGAATAAAAATATCTTTATTGATTTTACAGGTGTTACATGTACAAATTGTAGATGGATGGAAACAAATATTTTTAGTATTAACTCTGTTGAAGAACTAATGTCTGAATACGTTCTTGTAAGCTTATATACAGATGCTGGAGAAGGATACTTAGAGAAAAGAGAGTATCAAATCAATAGATTCGAAACTGCTGCTTTGCCATATTATGTAATTTTAGATAATAATGATAAAGTGTTATCAGAGTTTCCTGGTCTTACAAGAAACGTTGAAGAGTTTAAGGACTTTTTAAAAACAGGATTAAATTATTAAGGAACTTTATGATGATTAAATCATTTCAGATAAATATGATGAAAAAACTAACATTTATTTTATTATTTGTTTCAACTTCATTTGCGCAATCAAAAGCATATGAATTTTTTAATTCTTTTGCTGACATTGCAGAGGAAGTAAACGAGTCAGTAGTGACCATCACTACAACAAATACCGTTCAATTGGACCGAGATGTTCAAAACTTTTATAGATACTGGGGTAGAGAGATTCCAGATGAGTATGAAAGTAAATCGCTTGGTTCAGGTGTTATTGTCGATGATGAAAATGCATATATAGTCACTAATCATCATGTTATTTTTGATGAAAGATCTCAAAAACCTGTTGAAGAAATTAAAGTCCAATTACTTGATAAACGTATTTTTGAGGCTACTGTTATTGGATTAGATAAAGCTACCGATTTAGCTGTACTTCAAATTGAAGCAGATGATATAAAAGCTGTTGATTTAGGAGATTCTGAAGCAGTAAGAGTAGGAGAATGGGTCATAGCTATTGGAAGCCCTTTTTCTGCATCATTGAGTCACACTGTTACTGCGGGAATTGTTAGTGCATTAGGAAGAAATGATGTAATGAATAACTTAAATACTTATCAAAACTTCATTCAAACAGATGCAGCGATAAATCCTGGAAATAGTGGAGGGGCTCTTTTAAATATGAATGGTGAGTTAATTGGTATTAATGCTGCTATTGCTTCAGGTGGTGGAAGAGCTAATGCTGGTATTGGCTTTGCAATTCCTTCAACGATGGTTAAAAAAGTAATGAATGATCTTATTACTAAAGGATATGTTGTTAGATCTTTCTTAGGTATTTACATGCAAGATATCAACGAGGATTTATATGAGACATTGGAACTTCAAACTCGAAATGGAGCTATTGTAAGTGACATTGTTGAAGGCAGTCCAGCTTCAAAATCTGATCTAGTTGAGGGAGATGTGATTGTTTCTTTCGAAGGAAAAGAAATCAGTAATGGTTCTGAACTTAAAAACCTTGTATCCAGTACTGATCCAGGTTCAAGAGTGAAGCTTGGTATTTACAGAGATAATAAAAAGAAAAATATATATGTTACTCTTGAAGAAAGAGAAGATATGGTAGCTGCTACTACAAACGTAAATTATGAATTCGGATTATTGCTTGAAAATCCGAGTGAAGATTTAATTGATAAATATAAATTAAATGAAAAAAATCCTTCAAATATTCAAGGAGTAATTGTTACTGGAGTTGAAGATAATAGTCCAGCAGAAGAAGCAGGGCTTCAAGAAGGAGATATTATCACACGTGTTGGACGTAAAAAGATTTACAGTACAAAAGATTTTCTTTCTGAAATGTCAAAGTTTGATGATGAATCAAAAGTACTATTTCTTGTCAAACGTGGTTCCTCATCAAGATTTATTACTATCACAAGATAATTTCTATACAATTGCAATAATTCCCCATTTCTTATAAGTTCATAGTTAATTATGAGCATAAAGAAAGAAAATCCAAAAGTTGATTTTGTTAAAAATGAACATGAAATACTCGATTATTGGTCCAAAAATAAAACTTTTGAAAAACTAGTCGAAAAAAACTCCAACGGNCCAAAATGGAGCTTTCTTGATGGGCCTATCACTGCAAATAATCCTATGGGCGTTCATCATGCTTGGGGAAGAACGTTGAAAGATCTTTATCAAAGATATAAATCAATGAATGGACATCAATTGAGATATCAAAATGGTTTCGACTGCCAAGGTCTTTGGGTAGAAATTGAAGTGGAAAAAGAACTTGGGATTAAATCAAAGAAAGAAGTTGAAGATCTAGGCATAGAGAAGTTTGTAAATCTTTGTAAAGAGCGCGTTGAGAAATTTTCTGAAGTACAAAAGGATCAATCTATTAGACTAGGATATTGGATGGATTGGGATAATTCTTATTTTACCATGTCAGAAGAAAACAACTATGCGATTTGGGCTTTTTTAAAAAAATTACATGAAGATGGAAAAATCTATAGAGGAACAGATGTAGTTCCTTGGTCTGGTAGATCTGGTACTTCCTATTCACAGATGGAGATTATTGAGGGAAGAAAGTTGACTGTGCATAAAGGTGTTTTTGTAAAGTTTCCTTTAAAAGATAAAGAAAATGAAAATATTTTAATTTGGACGACTACTCCTTGGACTCTTTCATCAAATATTGCTGTTGCAGTAAACAAAAAAATAAATTACGTAAAAATAAAGGCTCAAGATGGATCAATATATTTTGTAGCTGAGACAAATTTAAAATATCAAAGATTAAACAAAGAATTTGCTGAAAAGAAAAATTGGGTAGATGGTGTACCAAAACTAAAAACATTAGATCAAATTTTCAAAGAACGTGGCGGATATGAAATCATAGAAGTCATTAAAGGTGAAAAATTAATTGGTTTAACATATCAAGGACCATTTGATCATTTAGAGCCTCAAAACTCTAAAGGGGGTTATCCAATTCATGATACAAGCAACTTACAAGATAAATCAGCCATAGATTGCCATATCATTATTGACGGTGGAAAAGATTCTGAAGGTAACGATATGGTTGTTGAGGGTGAAGGAACAGGGTTTGTTCACATGGCTGGTGGATGTGGTGCTATCGATAATAAAATATGTAAAAAAGAAGGTTTTGTTGAAATTTCACCAATTGATAATCAAGCAAATTTTATTCAGGGTTTTGATTTTATGTCCGGTTTAAGTGTTACAGATCCTGAAACTGCNCAAAAAATTATTTCCAATTTAAAAGAAAGAGATCTTCTTCTATATGTTGAAGATTATCCTCATATATACCCACACTGTTGGAGATCTGGAGACGAATTAGTATTTAAGCAGGTTGACGAATGGTATATCAATATGGATTGGAGAAATAAAATTAAATCTGTCGTAGATGAAATTAATTGGATTCCAAACTGGGGAAGAGATAGAGAGCATGACTGGTTAGACAATATGGGAGATTGGATGATTTCAAAGAAGAGATTCTGGGGATTAGCTTTACCGATTTGGACTTTTGAGGATGGAACATTTCATATTGTTGGTTCTAAAGAAGAGCTTAAGGAATTATCTGTTGAGGGATGGGAAAAATTTGATGGAAATACTCCACATAGACCTTGGGTTGACTATGTTAAAATTAAACATCCTAAATCTGGACTTGTTGGAACTAGAATTGAAGATGTAGGAAATCCGTGGCTAGATGCTGGAATTGTACCTTTTTCTACAATGAAGTATTTTGAAGATAAAAGCTATTGGGAGGAATGGTTTCCAGCTGATTTTATTACAGAATGTTTTCCTGGACAGTTTAGAAACTGGTTTTACTCATTATTAGCAATGTCATCTTTCTTAGAAGGCAAAGCACCCTTTAAAACGTTACTCGGACATGCGTTAGTAAAGGACGAAAAAGGTGATGAAATGCATAAATCAGCTGGTAATGCCATCTGGTTTGATGATGCAGCTGAAAAGATGGGTGTTGATGTAATGAGATGGATGTATTCGAAACAAAATGTAGAAAATAACTTACTTTTTGGATATGATAAAGCTGACGAAGTCAGAAAAAAGTTGATTAGTCTATGGAATATTTATTCGTTTTTCTGTACCTATGCAAGTCTTGATAAGTTTTCTCCACATTCACAAAAAATAAATCCTAAAGATTTAACTTTATTAGATAATTGGATTATTTCTAAATCACAGCAATTAAATGCTAGCGCAAAATTGAATTATGAAAATTTTGAAGTAGATAAGCTATTAAAAAATGTAGAAACCTTCTTAGATGATTTATCAAATTGGTATATAAGAAGAAATAGAAGAAGATTTTGGAAAAGTGAGAATGATTCAGACAAATATATAGCTTATCAGACTCTCTATGATGTGATTTTGGATTTAATTAAAGTCTTATCGCCCGTTCTACCGTTTGTAACAGAAAGAATGTATTTGAATATAACTTCTGCTGATAAAAATGAGAACAAAGACAGCATCCACTTATCAGATTTTCCTAAATGCGATAATGGTAAAATCAATCATGAATTAATTGAGAAAGTGGACTCATTAAAAAAAGTAATTGAGTCTGGAAGAGCAGTAAGAAAAAAAGCTAATATAAAAGTTAGACAACCGCTCCAAAGCTTAAGAGTTTTGCTTAATAATGATGAAATAACTTCATTTATTAAAAATCAAGAAGAGACAATCTTAGATGAGTTAAATATTAAAGAAGTTCTATTTTCAGATGAAATCAAAGAGTTTGGAACTTTGACTTTGAAACCAAATTTCAAAAATATGAAAATGAAGTATGGAGATGAAATGCAGGATGCTATGAAGTCAATTGGTAATCTTGATCCTGTAAAAGTCACAAAAAATGTATTGAATGGATTGGCAATTCCTGAAAACCAGCATGAATTGACAAAAGATGATCTGATCATAGATTTAAAAGCAAATGAAGGAAGCGAATCATTCCTAGGAAATGATTTAATTGTATCGTTAGATACAACTATAAGCGATTCTTTAAGATTAGAAGGAGTTTTAAGAGATTTAATAAGGCAAATACAGTTAATGAGAAAAGAAGCAAATTTTGAGATAGATGACAGAATAATTATATCTGCTAATTTTTCTGATGAGCTAAAAAATATAATTGAAGAAAATAAAGAATATTTTATGAATGAGGTATTGTGTACGGATATTGTAGCAAATTTGCAAAATTTTGACTATAATTCTTCCTTCAAGTATGAAAATAATGAAATTGAAATTTATTTAAAAAAACTATAAGAGAAAAAATTGGCTAAGAAAAAAACAAGATATACGAAAGCTGAATTAAAAAAGTTTGAAGCAAATATTTTAAAGAAAATAGCTGAGGTTAATGAAAGTATTGAAGGTGTACGATCAACCACTAAACCTACAAATTCAGTTTTTATTCAAGATAGGTCTGAAGATTTTAATGAAGGAACCGAAGCTCACGAAGTCGAAAAGAATTTCCTTCTAATGTCTCGTGAGTCAGACTATTTAGTTAATTTGCAAAAAGCACTTCAAAGAATTAAAGATGGTACATACGGAATTTGTGAAGTATCTGGTGAATTGATATCTGAAGAAAGATTAATGGAAGTTCCTAATGCCACAAAAAGTGTTATTAATAAAGAAAGAAAAAAACTAAATCTTATATAATGAAGTATCTATCATTTTTGATTGTTGTTCTTGATCAACTTTCAAAATTTGTTGTACATAATACAATGAATCTTTATGATTCCTTTTCTGTAATACCTTATGTACTTAATTTTACTTATATCCGTAATGAGGGTATTGCTTTTGGGATTTATTTTGAAGGAGCAGAATTACTATTTATCATCTTGCCAATTATCATAACAATATATCTTTTTTATTTATTAAACAATGATGATTTTCAAGATAAGTATTCTCAAATAGCCCTGTATCTAATTATTGCTGGTGCTATTGGAAATATCATTGATAGAATTTTCAGAGGATATGTTGTTGATTTTATTGATTTTCACCTAAATGGTATGCATTGGTATGTATTTAATATTGCTGATTCATCGGTCACAATAGGATTGATATTTTTATTGTATAGCTCTATACTTGTAAATAAATAATATTATGACAATATCTGTTTCATCATCAGATGAATTAATACGTTTAGATACTTTTCTATCTTCAAGATTAATTCAATTTTCACGAAGTAAAATTCAAAAACTTATTTCTGAAGGAAGTATTACAGTTAATGATAAAACTGTTAAAAAAAACCTCAAACTTTCCTATGGAGATATCATAAAAGTTGATACATCTAAATTTGAATCTTCTGAGGTGCCTGAACTTAAAAAATGGGATTATCCATTAGAAGTTATCTACGAGGATGATGATTTTGCTATTATCAATAAACCATTTGGAGTCATTTCACATCCAACTTCAAATAATAAAAATCAGACATTAGTCAATATTCTATTAAATCAATTTGAAGATAAGTTGTCAAGCCATCCCGATGCATTAAGGCCAGGAATTGTACATAGGCTAGATAAAGATACAACTGGAGTAATGATAATACCTTTTAATGAATATGCTCATTGGAAAATAGCTGATCAGTTTAAAAATAGAATAATTCAAAAAGAATACATTGCCCTAACATGGGGAGAATGGGCAGAGGAAGAAGGTTTAATCGAAAATAAGTTATCACGAAGCAAAAAGAATCCCTTGAAATATCAATCTTCAATGGAAGGAAGGGTAGCTACATCAAAATTTAAGTTAATTAATAAGGGTAAATACTTTTCAGCAATTAATTTTTTTCCCAAAACTGGAAGAACGCATCAAATAAGAATTCATTGTAGTGAAAAAGGTTATCCAATAATAGGAGATGAGCTTTACGGTGGAGGCTGGAAAAAATTAAATGAATATCTCCCCGAAGTAAGAAAAAAAATAAATAACAATATTAGTATTCAAAACGGACATTATCTTCATGCTTCAAGTATATCTTTTTTGCACCCAAAGAAAGAAAAAAAAATATTTTTTAAAGCTCAACCGACTAAAGAATTTAGTAACCTATTCGAAATGATTAAAAATGAAGAAATTTGATATAGTCAAAAAAGAGTTTTTAGATTTTCTCGAATTTGATAAAGGATTTTCTGAAAGAACCATTGAAAATTATGATAGGGATATTTCAAAATTTCAACTTTATATCACAGAATTTTCTATCGATTATAAGAAATTATCTAAAGAAAATATTTTTGATTTTCACTCTGATTTGAGTGCATCTATNGGACCTAGATCTTTTTCTAGAATACTGTCCTCTCTACGCACTTTTTATAAATATTTATTTTTACAAAACTTAATAAACGATATGGTATTAAATAGTATTCAAACATACCCTTCACCAAAATTCAAAAAACCTATACCATCATTTTTATCGCAAGAAAAAATTCATGATGTTTTAAACAAAATCGATGAATCTAAAAAAGATAATTTTTTAAAAATAAGAGATAAAGCTATAATAATGCTTTTTTTTACATCAGGATTAAGACTAGATGAAATGACTAGCTTAATTCTAAAAGATATTGATTTGGATAATAATTCAGTAAAAGTGTTAGGTAAAGGGGGTAAAGAAAGATTTTCCAATTTTGATGATTTTACTAAAAAATTGATAGTTAAATATTTACAAAAAATTGGAAAATATCCTTTGTCAAAATCAATCATAGATAATAACTTGTTCGTCGATAAAGATAATAAATCTTTAACAAGAAACAATATTCAATACATAGTGACAAGNAACTTAAAAGGATTATCATTGAGCGCATTNGGTCCTCATACTTTGAGGCANTCNTTTGCAACTCATTTACTGAATAAAGGNGTTGGCATTAGTGCAATTCAATCATTACTTGGACATTCAAAGCTTTCATCAACACAAATTTATACTCATGTTAGTATTGAGAAACTTCAGGATACAATTGATAAGGCTCACCCAAGAGGTAAGAAATGATTAAAAACCAAAACTTCAAAAGAAATTCTCACATTGACGATTTGATAAAAGATGCTGTGGATAACAATGAAGGTGTGATTGGTCTTAACGGCGCTTTAATGGTAGATACTGGGGAGTTTTCAGGAAGAATTCCTAATGACAAGTTTATTGTAGACGAAAGCTCTTCAACTGAAAAAATCTGGTGGGGAGAAGTTAATCAAAAGTTATCAGAAAAAAATTTTGACTATCTTTTGAATAAGGTATTAGATACTTATGAAAATTTACCTTCAAGTTATTACGTTTTTGATGGATTTGCTGGTGATGATAAAGATAATTCACTAAATGTTAGAATGATTACAAAAAAAGCCTGGCAGTCATTATTTGTAAATAACATGTTTATTCGTCCAACAAAAGAAGATTTGAATGATTTTCGACCTGATTTTACAATTATCAATGCCTATGATGTAAAAGAAGAAAATTGGAAAGATTATGGACTAAATTCAGAAAATTTCATTGTATTTAATATTGAGAAAAAGATTGCAATTATTGGAGGTACAGAATATGCCGGAGAAATGAAGAAAGGAATTTTTTCAATGATGCATTATTATTTGCCAATGAAAAATGTTCTTTCAATGCACTGTTCAGCAAATGTATCTGCAACTCAGAATCAGTCAACTGTATTTTTCGGTCTTTCAGGAACAGGAAAAACAACACTTAGTACCAATGCAAATCGACCTTTAATTGGTGATGATGAACATGGATGGTCTGATAATGGTATATTTAATTTTGAAGGTGGATGTTATGCAAAAGCAATTAATCTTGATAAAGATAAAGAGCCAGAAATTTATAATGCTATAAAGCACGGAACACTACTAGAAAATGTTGTTTATGATTTAGAAACTAAAGAAGTTGATTTTGATGATAATACTAAGAGTGAGAATTCTAGAATTTGCTATCCAATCAATTTTGTAGAAAACTCACTGGGTTCTAAAGGTTTAAAAAGTGCTGGCCCGCATCCAAATTCAATTATATTTCTTACTTGTGATGCATACGGAATAATGCCACCATTAGCTAGAATGACCAAAAAACAAGCTATGTATCATTTCATAAGCGGATATACAGCTAAAATGGCTGGAACTGAAACTGGAGTTACGGAGCCTGTAGCAGCATTTTCGCCATGTTACGGAGGACCGTTTTTAACATTACATCCTTTAAGATATGCTGAGCTTTTAGAGCAAAAATTGAATGATTACAACTCTTCGGTTTTTTTAGTTAATACTGGATGGTCAGGATCAAGTGCAACTAGCGGATCTTCAAGAATAGACTTAAAAAAAACAAAGCATATTATCAATTTAATTACTGACGGTAATTTAGACTTTAGTAAATCAGTATTTGATAAGTTTTTTAATTTAGAGATTCCATTAGATGTTTATGGTTTAGAAAATGATTTTTTAGTTCCTCATCAAAGTTGGAATAATTTAGAAGAATATTTTTCAACTGGTAATATGCTTACAAGACTTTTCAATAAGAATTTTGAAAAATTTCTAATACAAGACCCAGATATTTTAGCAGCAGGTCCTAAAACTGATTTGATTGCTTAAACCAAACAAAACTATACTATTTGAAATGTTAATGTTACAAATGTAAATTGATTTTTATTTTAAAAAAGGAACTAATATGGCAACTTTGATTTTAAGAGAAACGCATATTGCTTTAGAGGAAGAAATAAAATCACTCGAAAAGCTCAAAAGAGAAACGTCAGAAAAAATTAGTGAAGCAGCAGATCACGGTGATTTGAAAGAAAATGCTGAATATCATGCAGCCAGAGAAAAACAAAGTTTAATAGTTTATAAAATTCAACTTATGCAATCTCATGCTCCTTTTAGAATAATTGATCATAATGATATTAATACTGATCAAGCTGGATTCGGCAATAAAGTTGCAATTCACGAGGAAGGTAAAGATAAGCCAGAAGACTACTATATTTTAGGTCCAATTGAAGAGGAATTAGATTTATATCCATTTATTGTAACTTATCATTCCCCCTTTGGAAGGTCAGTCGCAGGAAAAAAAGTTGGAGAAGACTTTACACTTGAAATTAGAGGAGATGCTGTAAAGTTTACCGTTACTTCAATTGACAAGATTGAATCTAAAAAATAATTTTATTTTCTAGCATTAAGCATAAGATAAATTCCTATACCAATAAATACAAAGTTAGACATCCAAGCTCCAAAAAACGGTGAAAGGACGCCTCCATAAGCTAATGATTGACCAAATTTTAAAAGAATTACGTATGAAAAAATTGTAGCCAAACTTAATCCTCCNCCAAAAGCTAAAGTAGTATTTGANCGATAAACNGAAAGAGGAATTCCNCAAAATATTACTATAATTGANATAAAGGAATATGCAANTTTATAATTTANGTCAACTTCCCATTTNNGAGTATTNACNCCATTATNNTTCAAAGATTGTATTTGATTTTTTAATTCTGAATATGACACTTCTTCNGAANAACTNGCAGTNTTTNTTATATCTATTGGTGAAAAGTCTAAAGCAATTAATGAGTCATTTTTTGAAATAATAACGTTTTTTTCTGCACCATTTGAGTCGAAATCTCTTATTGAAAAATTCTTTAGATTCCATTGATTTAATTCATTATTCCAAATTGCTTTTTTTGAATCAATTCGTTTTAAAAGCATTCCATTTTCTACTTCAAGAAAATTTAAATTTACAGCAACGTTGTTATTGCTATTAAACTTTTCTAATGCTATTAAATCTTTTTGGTTTTTTTGAAAATAAACATTTTCAAATACTTTTTTACTCTTTATTCTACTTTTATTTTTGGACATATAGGTACTTTTTATTTCATTTTTTATTTTATTATTGTCAATTACTATTGTGTTATCGAAATAAAAAGATCCAATACTTAAAAGAAGTCCAA
>FUFK010652401.1_pt1 | contig 45869 bp, 36 predicted proteins | sample 1021851 | NCBI WGS metagenome assembly FUFK01 (sample SAMEA51879418, study PRJEB19060) | metagenome
AGCATCGCCGCGACATGGCGCATGGCTGCCGCCTTGCCCGCCTGCCGAGGCATGATGTCGAGCAAACGGTCATGGCTGAACACCACCCGCGCCGGGATGTCGCATTGCTGCAGCCGTTCCTCGACCCGCTTGGCGAGGCCCGGACACTCGGCATAATAGCTGCGCTTGTATGCCCGCTGGTCATAATCGGGCTGGGGCACGAGGCCCGGCAGCCCGGCCAGCGCGCGTTCGATCGCGCCGGGATGCCATTGGTGCCGGATCCGCTCGGCGAAACCCTGGTCGAGCGCCAGTTCGCCATCGCGTTCGACATAGATCTCGGTGCCGACCGCGGTGATCCATGCCAGCGGCAGCGGCAGTTTCCAATCGCGCACCAGCCGCCGCGCTTCCACGATCGAACGCCCGGTGGCAATCACGAAACCGAAGTCCCGCTGCCGCCGGAAAAACTGCCCGATCCGGGTCACCCCGTGATCGCAACCGGTCAGAGTGTTGTCGAGATCGCTGACCAGCAGGCTGGCCGGCGCGATGCAGCGGGCGGGCGTCGCTGCGACGATATCGCGCGCAATCGCGAGAAAACCCGCGGCATAGGCATCCCAGTTCACGCCGAGACTGTTGGTCCGCGCGTTGCGAGCGCAGCGCTTCCACAGCGCGGTGTCGGTGACCAGTCGCTCGATCGCTCCTCCGATCGCCGTCTCGTCCTGCGGGTCGACCAGCAGTCCATGCTCGAGTTCGCCGATGATATCCTGCGGGCCGCCGATCTTGGTCGCCACGACCGGAAGGCCATGCGCCGCAGCTTCCACCAGCGTAAGCCCATAGGGCTCCATCAGCGCCGGATTGACGAAGACCCCGCCCGTCCGCGCGGCGAGTTCGTAAAGCGCGCCGACCTGTTCGCGCGTATGCGCTTTGGGATAGGCGACCCGGCCGTACAGATCGTGCCGGTCGATCGCGTCGACAAGGCCCTGCAGCACCTGCTGCTGCTCGGCCTCGCCCGATGACAGGTCGTCGCGCAGGCCCGCGAGGACCACCAGGTTGCAGCGCTCACGCAGCACCGAATTGGTACCGAAGGAATCGATCAGCCGGACGAGGTTCTTCTTGTGCACCGGGCGCGCGATCGCCAGCACGATCGGCTTGGACGGGTCGCGCAGGAACGGCGCGACGAGTTCGCGCGCCGGGGTATCGTCACAGCCGCCGGAGCGGCGCGAGACACCGGGAACCAGCCGATGGATCTTGCCGATGCGGGTAGAGGGATAGGCGGTCAGCTGCCGTTCGCATTCATCGCGCGACGAACCGATGACCGCACGCGCATGCGCGATTGCACGGTCTTCCTCCTCGATCCTCGCATCGATCGCCGCGCTTGGGCTGGCAAGAGCGCGGCGCTTGTCCATGCCGAGCGAATGCGCCGTGTAGACGAACGGTATGCCCAAGGCATCTTCCACTCGCCGCGCGACATCGGCAGCGTCGGCGAAATGCGCATGGATGAGATCGGGAAGCCGCTCGCGCTGCGCAAGTTCGTCAATCAGCGCTTCGGCAAAAGCGTCGCGGTCCGCGCTGAGCGCTTCCTTGGCGAGGTACCGGCGGTCACCGCTGTCGATTCGCCGGATGACGAGCTTGGCACCCAGCCATTCTTCCGGCTGCGCATGCGCCGTCCCCAGATGAGGATCGTCGAACCGCCGCGTGACGATTTCGGCCATTTCGACATCGTCGCGGCGCGCCAGCGCTTCCATCTCGCCGAGGATGTAGGTGATATGTCCACCAGTATCCTCTGTGACCCCATAGCGGACGGGTTCACCCTTCAGGCAGCCACCAAGCGCGACCGATACAATATGCACAACACGTTCCTTAATGACCCTGCGTGCCTAACGGTCGCGGTGCAGTCCGGGTCCCCCAACCAACCAATGTTTATGCTGGATACGCAGCGGCGGCCGGGTGTTTGCCGATGCCGCGAACGGCGCGTGGCTATCGGGAAAGCGCGTCGAGTGCAGCAGGCGTGTCGACATCGGCCAGCATGTGACCATTTGCAGGTATCAGCGTGTCGGTTTCGCCCAAGTCGAGATGCCTGGCACCGCGTTCGCCGGTAAGCGTCTGCAGCGCGGCGAATGCTTTCTTGGGGAATGCCGCCGGAGGCCCTTCCGCCCCGTCGTCATAACGCGTGAACACGGTTCCCCTAAGCCGGGCAAGATCACGAAAGTGACCGGGTTCGACCAGCGGCATGTCTGCAAGGGCAATCACCAAGCGTTCGCACTTCGGTGCTGCAGCGGCGACACCGGCCGCGATCGAACTGCCCATGCCTTCATCGGCATGGTGGTTGATCACTGCCTCCCACCCCGCGCGCGGGCACAGCGACGAATCCGGCCGGCACACGAGATAACGCTGAGAGAAACCCGCCTTTTCGGCGGCCAGGGCCGCCCAATTCCACAGTGGCTTGCCGCGCAGGTCCCGGGAGAGCTTGTCGCCGCCGAAACGCGTACCGCGCCCGGCAGCGAGCAGGATGATGCCGATCCCTCGATCAAGCGGCGGCACGCAACTGCTCGTACTCGCCGACGATTTCCGCGAGCGCCGAAAGCGCGAGCGCAGTGGGATTCTTGCAGCCGGGAATGAGTCCGATCGGGCTGCGGATGCGGGCACGGTCTTCTTCGCTCACGCCCCTTGCCGCCAGAGCCATGGCGCGTTCGACCCGGGCANTCTCGCCCCCCTGCGCGCCAATGTAGAACATTTNCGAAGCAAGTGCCTGCTCGAGCAGCGCCGCTTCCCATTCGTGGTCGTGGAANAGCAGCAAACCCGCGNTCCAGCGGTCGCCCGTCAGTCCGCGCGCAGCTTGCCCAATNACCAGATCGGCGCGGCTGAACGGCCGGCACCGCACNCCCATCGCAGCGCAGAGCCGCGTGACGGCGGCAAGTTCCGGGCCTTCACCCAGTACGTNGAGCTGCANGCGCGGAATATAGNTACGGCGTGCCAGCGGCGATGGTNCGGGCAGGACCANNGANGNGGGGTNGCGCTGCTCCAGAGCATCCACNGCGGCACGGATGGCGTTCCGGTCGGGCGNGGGATCGAGCAATATATCGAGCCCCCCGCCGCACGGCAGGCGGAAATCGATCTTCGGCGATCCGCGTCCATAGCGGACCACTTCGGGGGAATGCAGCGCGGATACATCCGTCGCCAGCTGCGCTTCGAGACATCCGTCCGAAAGGCTTCCGACAGTGGAACCGTCGGCGCGAATTGCCAGCTGCGCCCCCACGCGCCGCGAAAAACTGCCNTCGATCCCTACGATCGTACACAAGGCTGTTCCCGGTTCGCACGCGGCGTAAAGCGCGGCATGGTCCTCGTCGGCGGAAAGATGGAGAGCCGGGTCGGCCAGCATCAATCGGGCATGCACGCNAGCACGCGGTCGGGCGTCATCGGGTAATCGAAAAGCCGCGCACCGCAGGCGTTGTAGATCGCATTGCCGATCGCCGCGGCGCCGCCGCACATCCCCAATTCGCCGATCCCCTTGGCCTGGATCGGGCTGGCCGCAGGATCGCGTTCCTCGACCATGATCACTTCCAGATCGGGCACGTCGCGGTGCACCGGGACATGGTATTCGGCAAGATCGCAGTTCACCAAATGCCCATCGCGCGGATCGAATTCGAGCGCCTCGGTCAGCGCGGCGCCGATGCTCCAGGTAATCCCGCCGAGGCACTGCGAACGCGCCGTCTTGCGGTTGAGCACGCGGCCGAAGCCGAATGCGCCCAGCATCCGGTCGACCCGGCTCTCGCCAGTGAAGTGGTTGACGCGGACCTGGGCAAAGAATGCCCCGAAGCCCGCTGCGGTGAAATCGTCGGCGATGGCGCCGGGCTCGTAATGCCCTTCGCGCGCCAGCGGTTCACCCGCCAGCACCTGCGCCAGCGATTGTCCGCCCACGACCTTGCCGTCGGCAAGATCGAGCTCGGTTTCGGTAACGCCGACCCGATCGGCCAGCTCTTCGCGCAGCGCCTTGCACGCGACGTAAACCGCCGAGCCGCTGGACGATGCGCCCCAGCTACCGCCCGAACCGGGACCACGCGGATGGCGCGTGTCACCCAGATCGACCAGCACGTTTTCGGGATCGAGCCCGAGCATTTCGCCCGCGATCTGTGCGAGGATCGTATANGTCCCGGTGCCGATATCGGTCATGTCGGTTTCGACCAGTGCGGTGCCATCGGGCTTGAGNGTNACGCGCGCCTTGGCTTCGCCGACATTGTGAACCCGGGCAGCGCTGGCCATCCCGGTCCCGACCCACCATTCGCCTTCGCGCTTCNGCCGCGGTTTGCGCGGGCCGCTATCCCAGNCGAACGCCTCCGCCCCTTCGCGCAGGCATTCGGCCAGCTTGTGCGAGGAGAACGGCANGCCTTCNTCGGGGTTTTCCTTGGGTATGTTGCGCAGGCGCAATTCGACCGGATCAATGCCAGCCCGTTCGGCGAGGACATCCATGGCGCCTTCGAGCGCGGGCATGCCCACCGCTTCACCCGGCGCACGGACCGAGCCCGCGGTCATACGGTGGATCCGCGCGACTTCGAGCATCAGCTTGCGGTTCTGCGCTGCATACAGGAAGTGCGAGGACTGCAGCACCGGCTCGGCGAAAGTTTCGCCCGGCAGATTCGAGACCAGCGCCTCGTGGCCGAAACCGGTGAGCCGGCCTTTCTGATCGGCGGCGAGACGCAGCCGCTGCGTGGTTTCGGAGCGGCGCATGATGCACTGGAATACCTGCTGGCGCGACATCACCACGCGCACCGGCCGTTCAAGCTGCATGGCGGCGATGGCCGCGGCGACCGTTTCCTCGCTCACACCCAGCTTCGATCCGAACCCGCCGCCGATGAAACGCGAGACCAGCCGCACCTTTTCTTCGGGCAGGTCGATCGCATCGGCCAGTTCCGAGATATTGTAATTGAGCATTTGCAGCGACGCATGAACCGTCAGCTGATCGCCGTCCCACTGCGCGATCGCGGCATGCGGCTCCATCGCCGCCGAGGCGTGGCCCTTGGTCGTGAAAGTGACATCGACGCTGTGCGCAGCTTCGCTCATTGCATGGACGAGATCGCCCTGCCGGACGGTTTCGTCTTCCTGTTCCTCGGGCTGGACTGCGTCCGGCGACAGCGGCGCGCCATCGTCGGGGCGGTATTCCACTGCCAGGTGCTTGGCGGCATCGCGCGCCTGTTCGAAGGTTTCCGCGACCACGAGTGCGATCGGCTGCCCCCAGTAGCAAACCGTGCGCGGCGACTGCTGCGGGGCTTCGTTGGCAGTGCCCTGCGCCGCGCGCGTGGTCAGGCGCGGATCGTCTATGACCGCGATGACCCCGGGCATGCCGAGGACACTGTCCTTGTCGATTTTCAGGATTTCGCCGCGCGTGATCGTCGCTGTGGCAAGGACGCCTTCGACGCAGCCTTCGATCGGGTATTCGGCCGCATAGGGCGCCGTACCGGTAACCTTGGCGAGGCCTTCGACACGCGAAATCGGCTGCCCGATCACGCCCTGTTTCATCCCGTCGAGGCGGTTCGAAGTGTCAGGTTCGTCCTGCTTGAGATGCACCGTCATGCCGCGTCCTCCACCGCCTGGGCCAGCACCGCGTGGAGCGTGCGGCGCGCCAGCGGAATCTTGAAATCGTTCTCGCCATAACCGCGGGCATCTTCGAGCAGCAGGTCNGCGGCCGCGTCGTAAAGCTNTGCCGACGGGGCGGCACCTTCGAGCAAATCGCTGATCCGCNGATCGTGCCAAGGCTTGTGCGCCAGACCGCCNAAGGAAAGGTCCGCGCGGGCAATCACCCCGTCACGCATTTCGACGATCGCTGCAATCGATACGAGCGCAAAGGCATAGGACGAGCGTTCGCGCACCTTGCGATAGAGCTGCACGCCCGCGACCGGAGCCGGCAGCGTGACTGCAGTAATGACTTCACCGTCCTCGAGNACGTTNTCGCGCCACGGGGTATCGCCNGGCAGGCAATGGAAATCGCGGACNGGGACCGAACGTTCGGCGCCATCGACCGAAGCGATCTGCACNGTCGCNTCGAGCGCACTGAGNGCGACCGCCATATCCCCGGGATAGGTGGCAATGCATTCGTCGCTGGTGCCGAGCACGGCGTGCAGCTTGGCCACCCCGTCGATCGCGCCGCAGCCGCTGCCCGGTTCGCGCTTGTTGCAGGGCTGGTCGATATTCATGAAATAGAAGCAGCGGGTGCGCTGGCACAGATTGCCGCCGGTGGTCGCCTTGTTCCGCAATTGCTGNGTCGCACCGGCAAGGATCGCCCGCGCCAGCACCGGATAGTCGGACCGCACGCGCGGGTGAACCGCAGTCGCAGTGTTGGTNGCAAGTGCGCCGATCCGNAGNCCGCCATCGTCGGTATCTTCGATTTCGGCAAANCCGGCGCGGTTGATNTCGACGAGTTCGCCGGGGGTTTCGACCTGCAGCTTCATCAGGTCGAGCANGTTGGTGCCGCCCGCAATCGCCATCGCATCCGCNCCGGCGACCAGCCNGGCGGCATCGCCCAAGGTGCGGGCACGTTCGTACTGGAANGGCCTCATGCGCTCGTCTCCGTCGCCGCGTCGCGGATCGCAGCGACGATGTTGGCATAGGCACCGCAGCGGCACAGATTGCCGCTCATCCGCTCGCGGATNTCNTCGCCCGATATCTCGATNTTTCCTTCGAGATCGTCGCTCGCATCGCTCGGCCAGTCATTGGCGAGTTCTTCGAGCATGGCGGTGGCGGAACAGATCTGACCGGGCGTGCAATAACCGCATTGGAAGCCGTCATGGTCCACNAAGGCACGCTGCAACGGCGATGGANCCTCGGGCGTGCCAAGCCCTTCGATCGTCGTCACGCTATCGNCTTCGTGCATCGCCGCCAGCGTCAGGCAGCTGTTGATGCGGATGCCGTTGACGATCACCGTACAGGCCCCGCACTGCCCNTGGTCGCAGCCCTTTTTCGAGCCGGTCAGGCCGAGATCGCGGCGCAGGAAATCGAGCAGGGTGATCCGCGGATCGTCGGGAAGGGAACGCTGGGTTCCGTTTACGGAAATGGTCTCGCCCAAGAAGGCCTCCTTTTATCCGACAAAGCCCCAAACTGCGAAAGGTGCCCGCATTTCTGCCGCGCACAAAGCACNGCANCTAAAGATCNGGCAGCCGCTGCTCGGCAAAACCCCATCCCTGCAATGATTTAGANGCTGCCCGNTCGAGCAGGGNCTTGGCATCGTCGATCGAATAGGGATGCGCGTTCTCCATCGTCTTGAGCTCGTTCCAGGCCAGCGGAATGGCCACCGGCGCACCCGAGCGCGCTCGCGCTGAATAGGGCACCACTGCCGTCGCCCCGCGCTGGTTGCGCAGCCAGTCGATGAAGATCCGCCCCTTGCGCTTGGCCTTGCTCATGGTGGCGGTGAAGCGGTCGGGCTCGGCCATGCTCAGCGCCTCGGCGAACCGGCGCGAGAAATCCTTGTGCACCTCCCAGTCATGGCCGGGCGTCAGCGGCACCACCACATGCACGCCCTTGCCGCCCGTCAGCATGGCAAAGCTGGTCAGGCCGAGATCGGCCAGCTGGGCGCGAATATCGCGCGCCGCCTGTTTGACCTCGTCGAACCCCAGCCCCTCGTCGGGATCGAGATCGAAGATCATCCGGTCGGGCCGTTCGACCGCATCCGAACGCGCGCACCAGCCGTGAAATTCGATCGTCCCCATCTGCACGCATTGGAGCAGTCCGCGCGCATCGTCGACGAACAGGTAATCCTCGTACCCGCCGTCCTTCTCGCGGATCGGCACGGGGTGCACCGCATCGCCAAAGCTGCCGCTGTCATGCTTCTGGAAGAAACATTTCTTCGCCCGGCCCGAAGGGCAGCGCACCAGGCTGATCGGGCGCCGCGCGGCGAAGGGCAGCATGATCGCCGCCACCGCTTCGTAATAGTCGGCCAGCGCGCCCTTCGTCTGGCCGCTGTCGGGAAAGATCACCCGGTCGCGGCTGGAAATCCTGACCGCGTCGCTGGTTTCGGTCGGTTTGGCAGGCGTTTCCGGCCGGACGCTGCCCGCATCCTTGTCGCCGCGCAGNCCCAGATAGCTGCCGTGGCGGACNTTCCCGTCGGCGGTAAATTCGGCAAAGGCGATTTCCGCGACCAGCTTGGGCGTGACCCAAGTGACCCCGCGCGACGAGGCGCGGTCGACTTCCGCCGGCGGGGTCTTGCGCGCCAGCCGCTTCATCTTGCCCGCCAGTTCGTCGAGATCGTCGGCGGAAAATCCGGTGCCGACATTGCCTTTGTAGACGAGGTCGTCACCCTCGTGCTGCGCAACCAGCAGCGAAGCGAACGGGCGCCCCTTCGCGCTCGACTTCTTCCACCCGATGATCACGAATTCCTGTCGCCGCGTGCATTTGACCTTCACCCAGGCCTTGCTGCGGCGCCCGGCATATTTGCCATCGACGGTCTTGGAGATAATCCCTTCCTGTCCCGCATCGCACATCGCGCGGTACAGATGTTCGCCCGCGCCCAGCACATGTTCGGCGACGTGGATCGGCGGATCGGCGGAATCGAGCAGCGCTTCGAGCCGCTCCTTGCGTTCGATATTGGGCAGGCCGGTCAGATCCTCGCCATCGAGTTCGAGCAGGTCGAAGGCATGCAGGGCGAGCTTGTCCTCCTTGCCCTGCGATCCGTGCCCGCGCTTGAGCACCTGTTGCAGGGTGGAGAAATCGGGATTGCCCTTGCCGTCGTAAGCGACGACTTCGCCGTCGATCAGGCACGAAGGCAGGTCGAGCGCGGCAATCGCCTTGACCAGCGGACCGAACTTGTCGGTCCAGTCCTTGCCGTTGCGGGTGAACACGCGGACGGTATCGCCCTTGACCGCCACCAGCGTGCGATAGCCGTCGAACTTGATCTCGTGCATCCAGCGATTGCCGGCGGGCACGTCGTCGACCAGCGTCGCGAGCTGCGGCTTGCGGTAATCGGGGAGCGGGGCGGCCTTGCGGCGTTTGGGCTTGGATTTGCCGGCATTGCGCGCAGAGGCTTTCTGCATCTGCGCAAGGAAGGCATCGTCCTTCTTTCCTGCCAGCGGGTATTCGCCCTGCTTGTCGCTGGCGATCTCCGCCATCGAACGCCCGGTCAGCACGCTGGTCAATTCGCGCTGGACCAGCCCGTCGCCCGCTTCGGCATTGTCGTCCTGCAGTTTGCGCAGCAGCCAGTTCTCGCGTTTCTCGCCGGGTTTCTGCTTGAGCCGGATCAGCAGCCATTCGCCCTTCATCCGCTCGCCTTCGAGACAGAAGTGCAAATGCCCTTCCTCCAGGTCGCTCGCGCTCTTGCCCTCGATCGGCTGCCACGTCCCGCGGTCCCACAGCATCACCGTGCCGCCGCCATATTCGCCCTTGGGGATCACGCCTTCGAAATCGGCATAGGACATAGGGTGGTCTTCGGTCCGCACCGCCAGCCGCTTGATATCGGGATCGGGGGAGGGCCCCTTGGTCACCGCCCAGCTCTTGAGCACGCCATCGACCTCGAGCCGCAAGTCCCAGTGCAGGCGGGTCGCATCATGTTTCTGGACGATGAAGCGGTTGCCGGTCTCGCTGGCGAGCGGCTTGCCCGCCGGTTCGGGGGTCAGCGAGAAATCCCGCTTGGCGTTGTATTCGGCGAGGGGGTCCTTGCGCGCAGCCATGGCCTAGGCGGACTTCTTGCGCCGCGAGGTCTTCTTGGGCTTCTCCTCCCCAACCGACTTCTTGAGCGCCGCCATCAGGTCGATGACGTTGGAGCCGCCACCGACATCGGGATCGTCGACATCCTCGATCACCGCGGTCTTGCTCTTCGACTTCGCCTTCTTGTCGATCAGCTTGCGCAGCGCCTGACCATAGCGATCCTCGAATTCACTCGCATCGAAGGGCGCGCTCTTCTGTTCGATCAGCGTGTTCGCCAGCTCGAGCAGTTCCTTCTTCGGCTTGGCATCGTCGATATCGTCGAAAAACGCCTGCCCTGCGCGCACTTCGTCGGCATAACGCAGCGTTTCGAGCAGCAGTCCCTTGCCGCAGGGCTTTACCGCGACCAGTTTCTCGCTGCCGCGCACCGACAGCTGGCCCAGCGCGACCTTCTTCGCCTTGCGCAGCGCCTCGCGCAGCACGATGAAGGCTTCTTCGGCAAGCTCGTCCTGCGGCGCGACGTAATAGGGCTTCTCGAAATAGAGCGGGTCGATTTCGCACGCATCGACGAACTGCACCAGTTCCAGCGTCCGCTTGCTCTCGATCCTGACCGCGTCGATCTCGTCCTCGTCGAGCAAGACGTAATTGCCCTTCGAAATCTCGTAGCCCTTGATGATCTCGTCGCGGTCGACGGGCCCGATCCCGGGCACGACCTTCTCATAGGAGATGCGCTTGCCGCTGGGTTCGTGGATCTGGTTGAACCGGATCTTCGCCCCCGATTTGGTCGCCGAGTAGATTTCGACCGGGATCGAAACCAGCGCCAGCCTGATCTGCCCCTGCCAATATGCGCGTGCTGCCATGTGCCTTCCCTTCAGGCGAAACAGCGCTCCATGCCCCTATGCGTTCCGGAGCGCAGCCCGCTGGACGAGGTCACGCAAGCTGAACAGGGGCGGTCAAGGCCATCAGGCAGGCATGCATCGTGGCCACGACGGATTCGATTTCTGCGCGCGTCGTCGTACTGAGTTTCAGGCCCACGATCGAATGGTGCAGCATCTCGCCAAGGCCGCGCGGGGTGATCGAACGGCGCTCGAGATCGGCCTCGTAAGGCAGCAGGAATTCGCACAGATTGCGCCGCGCGCCGAGGTGGACCTCGGTCAGTTCCTGCTTGAGCGTCGTGGCCAGTTCGAGCTCGAGCTCATCGGCATGCGGCATCGCCTGGATCGATTCCCACGATTCCAGCACCAGCTTCTCGAGCAAGAGCCGGAACCGGGCATCGCGGGGCGCGGCGTCGTCGCAGCCTTCCCGGATCGCGTTCCATTTCGATGCGAAGTGATACCGCGACACCGCGACCAGCAACGCCTCGCGGTTGGGGAAGATATTGTAAATTGTCTGGCGCGAAACCCCCGCCGCTGCGGCGATGTCGCTCATTGTCGCACGGCGGACACCATATTGGCTTATAACGGCGTATCCCGCCGCCGCGATTTTGCAGGCTCTCTCTTCCATGCAGGTTATTTCGACATCCAATGCAAAAATGTCAATTTACAGTTGTACCGAAAATGTAAAAACGCGCCAGTAGCCGAACGCCGTCGCAGCGTGATTCGCATGTAAGGAATTCCAATGACGCACCTTCGCACTCTGCTCCTGTTCGTTCTCGGTCTGGCCGCCGCCGCTTGCTCGTCACCCGATCCGTCGCCGCAGGGCCAGGCAATCCCGGTCCGCACCATCACCGTTGCGCAGGCGGATATCGACAATGTCCTCGAACTGCCCGGCCGGGTGGAACCGGTCCGCGTCGCCGAAGTGCGTGCGCGCGTCACCGGGATCGTCCAGCAGCGCCTGTATGANGAAGGCACCGATGTCGGNCAGGGACAGCCACTGTTCCGCATCGATCCGGCCGAATTGCGCGCCAGCTACGCGCAGACGCAGGCCAGCCTCGAACGTGCGAAGGCNACGGCGGCCAATGCCAATGCCGTAGTGCAGCGCTATCGCCCGCTGGTCGAGGAAAACGCCATCAGCGGCCAGGAATTCGACGCCGCACAGGCCGCCGCGCGCGAGGCGAATGCCAATGTCGCGCAGATCCAGGCCCAGCTGAAATCGGCATCGCTNCAACTGGGCTACACCACCGTGCGCGCGCCGATCGCCGGNCGCGCNGGNCGTGCCGCAGTGACCGAAGGCGCGCTCGTCTCGCAGCCGGAAGGCACGCTGATGACGCGGATCGAGCAGGTTTCGCCGATCTACGTATCCTTTTCGCAATCCGCTACCGAAGTGCTGCAGATCCGCCGCGCGATTGCCGCTGGCGAGCTGGCACTGTCGGCCGATGACGCCGTCGAGGTCCGGCTGGTGTTCCCCGACGGGACCGAATACGAGATTCCCGGACTGATCGAATTCCTCGACTTTACCGTCGACGAAGCCACCGGCACCATCGAATTGCGCGCCGAATTTCCCAATCCGGACGGGCTGCTGCTGTCGGGTGAATTCGTCAATGCGCGCATTTATGCGGGCAAGGCGACCGACGTCATCGCGATCCCGCAGGCGGCGGTTACCGTGGCCGATTCCGGTGGTACGGTGATGATCGTCGACAAGGACGGCAAGGCCGCGCTGCGGCCGATCAAGCTGGGCCGGCTAGTGGGTGACAAATGGGTCGTGGAAAGCGGCCTCCAGCCGGGCGACAGGGTCATCGTGTCGAACCTGCAAAAGTTGCAGCCGGGCATGCCGGTGCAGATCGCCAACACTCCCAATGGCCGCGCCGTCGCTCCTGCCGCACCCGCCGCGAAGGCTGACTGACCATGGCTCGCTTTTTCATCGATCGGCCCATCTTCGCATGGGTCGTCTCGCTCGGCATCCTGCTCGCCGGTTTCATCTCGCTGCGCGCGCTGCCGATCGAGCAATATCCGGAAGTCGCGCCGCCTTCGCTGGCGATCAGCGTCGTCTATCCCGGCGCCGACGCCGCCACGCTCGAGACCAATGTCACGCAGGTGATCGAGCAGCAGCTCAACGGGGTCGAGGGCTTTCTTTACATGTCCTCCTCCAGCCTCTCCAACGGCACGGCGTCGATCACGCTGACCTTCGAGGCCGGGACCGATATCGATATCGCGCAGACCGAAGTGCAGAACCGGCTGAGCACGGTCGAAGCCCGCCTGCCCGAGGAAGTTAGACGCCAGGGCATCACCGTCCGGCAGGCCAATGCCGGCTTCCTGATGATCGTGGCGCTGACGTCGAAATCGGGCGCGCTGGATTCGACCGACCTCGGCAATATCGCCTCGACGCAGGTGATCGATGAATTGCGCCGCGTGGCGGGTGTGGGCGACGTCACGCTGTTCGGTTCGGAATACGCCATGCGTATCTGGCTCGATCCGGACAAGCTGGCCTCCTACAACCTTTCCCCCAGCGCCGTCGTCGCCGCGATCCGCGAACAGAATGCGCAGACTGCAGGCGGTTCGCTGGGCGCCCTTCCGCTGCAGGAAGGCCAGCAGATCACGGCCACCATCACCACTGCCAACCGCTTCGAGACCGAGGAGGAATTCCGGCGGGTGATCCTGCGCGCGGACGAAGGCGGGGCAAGCGTCCGGCTGGGCGATGTCGCCCGCGTCGAGATCGGCGCGCAGACCTATGCCACCTCGACCACGCTCGATGGCCAGCCGATGGCCGGCATGGCGGTCCAGCTCGCCACCGGCGCCAACGCGCTGGCGACGGCCGAAGGGATCGAGCTGCGCATGGAGGAACTCGGTGCCGGCCTGCCGCAGGATGTCGCCTGGTCGATCCCCTACGACACCACTCCCTTCGTCGAGGTTTCGGTCGAGGAAGTGGTCAAGACGCTGGTCGAAGCCATGGCGCTGGTCTTCCTCGTCATGTTCCTGTTCCTGCAGAACTGGCGCGCGACGCTGATACCGACGCTGGTCGTGCCGATCGCGCTGGCGGGGGCATGTCTCGGCCTGTGGCTGTTCGGCTTCTCGATCAACGTGCTGTCGCTGTTCGGCATGGTCCTCGCAATCGGGATCCTCGTCGACGACGCCATTGTCGTGATCGAGAATGTCGAGCGAATCATGCGCGAGGAAGGGCTCGGTCCGCTCGAGGCGACCCGCAAGGCAATGGACCAGATCACCGGCGCGATCGTGGGCATCACGCTGGTGCTGATCGCGGTGTTCGTGCCGATGGCCTTCTTCCCCGGATCGACCGGCGGGATCTATCGCCAGTTCTCGGTCACGCTGGCCATTTCNATCTTCTTCTCCGCCGTNCTGGCCCTGTCGCTGACCCCGGCGCTGTGCGCCACCTTCCTGCGGAAGGAAGANGTCCAGGATCACGACGGTGCAGCCGCGCCCGACGATGCCGATCGACCGCTGCGCGATGGCTGGCNCGGNCAGCTGGATCGGGCCCGCGCGGTATCGGGGCGGTTCTTCCACCGCTTCAATCAGTGGTTTGCGCGGATGACCGAGAANTACGGTCGCACCAACGAGGCGATCCTTGCCCGGCCGATCCGCGGNCTNGCGGTGTTCCTCCTGNTGGCCGCGATCACCGGCCTGCTGTTCGCGCGCCTGCCGGGCGGGTTCCTGCCCACCGAGGACCAGGGTTATGTCATCACCGTGGTCCAGTCGCCCGCCGGGTCGACCCGCGAACGGCTGGAAGAGGCAATCGAACCCGTCGAAGGCTTCTGGCAGTCGCGCGAAGAGGTCGCACGGACGGTGGTCGTGCGCGGTTTCAGCTTCTTCGGCCAGGGTCAGAACAATGCGATGATGTTCACCCCGCTCGAGGACTGGAGCGAACGCAGCGCCCCGGAAAGTTCGGCCGGTGCCCTGGTCGGACAGGCCATGGGCACTTTCATGGGGCTGGACAATGCGCTGGCCTTTGCCATCCAGCCGCCCGCCATCCAGTCGCTCGGCCAGGCCAGCGGTTTCACGATGAAGCTGCAGGACCGCGGCGGCGTGGGCCGCGACGCGCTGGTCGATGCACGCAACCAATTGCTCGGCATGGCGTCGCAAAGCCCGCTGCTGGCCAATTTGCGGCCCGAGGACCAGCCGCCGGCCCCGCAATTGCATGTCGAGGTCGACCGCGTCCAGGCGCGTGCGATGGGCCTGTCGATGGACGATGTGAACAACGCACTGTCGATCAATTTCGGCTCTGCCTATGCCAACGACTTCAACCGCCAGGGCCGCGTGCTGCAGGTCCTCGTCCAGGCCGACGCGCCCCACCGGATGAAGCCGGAGGACGTGCTGTCGCTGCGGATCCCCAATGCGCAGGGCGGGCTGGTTCCGTTCAGTTCCTTCGCCACTGCCGAATGGACCGCGGGTCCGCCCAGCCTGTCGCGCTACAATGGCTATCCGGCGATGACCTTGTCGGGCACTGCGGCCCCGGGCGAATCCTCGGGCGCCGCGCTCGAAGAAATGGAACGGTTCGCGAGCCAGCTGCCAGACGGCATCGGCTTCGAATGGACCGGCATCAGCTACGAAGAAAAACAGGCCGGCGGCCAGATCGGGCTGCTGCTCGGACTGTCGGTGGTGATCGTCTTCCTCGTGCTTGCTGCCTTGTACGAAAGCTGGTCGGTGCCGCTGTCGGTGCTGCTGATCGTGCCGATGGGCGTGCTGGGAGCCGTGCTCTTCACCATGCTGCGCGGCCTGTCCGCCGACATCTACTTCAACGTCGGGCTGATCACGATCATCGGCCTGGCAGCGAAGAACGCCATCCTCATNGTCGAATTCGCNATCGAGCAGGAGGCCGAAGGCAAGAGCCCGCTCGAGGCGGTAAAGGCCGCCGCGCGCCTGCGGTTGCGGCCGATCATCATGACCTCGCTCGCCTTCATTCTGGGCATGGTTCCGCTGGTTCTGTCCTCGGGCGCCGGCGCCGCCAGCCGCATCGCGGTCGGCACGGGCGTGATGGGCGGCATGATCGCGGCNACGGCAATCGGCATCTTCGCCATCCCGCTGCTTTACCTGCTGGTCCGCACCCGACTGGCGAAGGGCAAGCCCACCCCGCCCGGCGAAGCCGAAGGAGAACCCGCATGATGCGTCCGCTATCCGCCAGCATGCTGGCGCTGGCCCTTGCCGGCTGCGTGAACATGGCACCCGCGCACGAGCGTCCGTCGCTGGCGAGCGCTCCTGCCTATGACGGCGAGTACCGTCCCGANGGGACNGTGGTCGCCAGCACGCTGTCTTACGGCGAATGGTTCGACGACGCCCGGCTGGTCGCGCTGATCGANACTGCGGTTGCCAACAATCGCGACCTGGTGGCGGCGACCGCGCGCATCGAACAGGCGCGCGCNCAATACCGGGTCCAGGATAGCCGNAGGTTGCCCGCCCCCGTGGCCAGTGCCGCTGCCGGACGCAGNCGCACCCCGACCGGGGCGGCAATAGCCGGCGCGGCGCCGACCGTGACGGCGGACCGTTTCGAAGTCGGCGTNGGCGTGACCTCGTTCGAACTCGATTTCTGGGGCCGGGTGGCCAANCTTTCCGAAGCTGCGCGCGCCCGTTATCTTGCGACCGAAGCGAACCAGCGGGCGTTCTATCTTTCGCTCGTCGCCGATGTCGCCTCGACCTATTTCGAAATCCTCGAAACCGATGCGCAGATAGACCTGGCACAGGCGACGCTGGAGAGCCGCCAGGAAGGGCTGCGGATCGCGCGGTTGCGGCTCGATGCCGGGGTCACCTCGGCCCTGCCCTACCGTCAGGCCGAAACGCTGCTGACGACAGCGGAACAGCAGCTGGCAGCGCAGCGTCTCGACCGGGCACGGCTGAACAACCAGCTTGCCGTGCTGGTGGGCGGCGCCGTTCCCGCAAACCTGCCGCAGCCGCTTGCAATGCAGGCGCAGGACGATGCCATGATGCTCGACGCCGGGCTGCCGTCGGACCTGCTGTTGGTGCGCCCCGACATTACCGCCGCCGAAGAACAGCTGCGTGCCGCGCGCGCCGACATCGGTGCCGCGCGGGCGGCTTTTTTCCCGACGATCTCGCTCACCGGCAATGCGGGTTTCGCCTCCAGCGACCTGGCTAACCTGTTCGGTTCGGACGGGTTCACATGGTCTTTCGGCCCATCGCTTTCGCTACCCATCTTCGATTGGGGAGCGCGCGAGGCCGATCTCGATCTGGCCCGGGCGCGGGAGACCGAACAGGTCGCACTGTACGAAAAAGCGGTCCAGACGGCATTCCGCGAAGTGTCCGACGGCCTCGCCGGGCGGCGCTGGCTGGCCCAGCAGGTCGCCGCGCAGGAGCAGGGTGTCGCCGCGCAGGAACGCATCGCGCGGCTCGCCCGGCTGCGCTACCGCGAGGGCGTGGCCGATTATCTCGAAGTGCTCGATGCCGAGCGCAATCTGTTCTCCGCCCAGCAGCAATTGCTCACCACGCAGCGGGCCTATCTGCAGAACGGTGCGACGCTGTTCGTCGCGCTGGGCGGCGGCCTCCCGCGCTGAGCGGAGCCGCGCATAAGGCAGATATCTTTCGGGCAGTCTGTTCTCCGCAAAGCCTGAACGCGAAGACCCCCATCCTGGCGGACGGGGGTCTTCAAGCGTGCCGAGCAATCGGGATGGCTCGACCTTCTGGCGGGTCCGGGAACGGGGGAACCGCGCATCGCGATCCCCCGCTATGCGGCCTGAAAATCAGACGGCCGGCCGGCGTACCTTGGTGTAATTCACCCGGGACGCGGCGAGGTCGTCGTGATAGATCACGTCCCGGCCCCTGATTTCGAGATTGTCGGCGGCAACGATCCGGCCATCGTCGAGCCGTACGGCTGCGACGTGTTCCTTTTCCTTGTCCACCAGCATATCCTCGATCGTTCCGTAATGCGTCCCCGTGACCGAGGCCACGGTGCAACCACGGATGTCCTGCTCGTCATGGACGAGTTGCCAAGAATCGAGGGCTTCGAGTTCGCCGAAGCGATCATCGTTCTTCATAATAGGTCCTTTCTAGTCTTACGGACGCTCGAGGATCTCGACATTGTCCTCGTCGACAATCAGGAACACGTCCTGATCGGCGAGAACCGCGAGAGTGTCGTCATCGAGCGGAACACCTTCGACATCGGAGACTTCGCCGCCTTCGCGGATCATGCCGTCCGAAATGCTCAGATCCTGTCCGGGATTAATGTCGATCTCGACTTCGCGGGGTTCGTCGATGATCAACGCGAACATCCGCGCGCCGTCGTTCTCAACCCAGAAGCCCCGGTCGGTCAGCGGTCCGGCAACGCTCACCTCGCCTGCGAATTCCTGTCCGATATACGACTGGGGATTGGCCAGGATGGCGGCCAGCGTCATCGCCATGGGGTCGGCATCAGCGCCGGCGTCAGCTTCGATGGCGGTCTCGGCGAGCACGGGCTCGGCATCGTCTTCGTCGGCGGTGATCCACCAGATCAGCAACGCTGCGAGTATTGCTGCGAGTAGCAGCCAGAGCCACGTCATCGATGATTTCTTCTCGACTGGAATTTCAGCCATAAGTTTCCTCCTGTTGCCTGCGCGGGATGAGCGCAGTCTATCAGCGAGCAGCCAAGCCGTTCGTTCCGAAAGAGAATTTCTTCACCGGATACGGTGGCTCCAACCCGGTGATTTGAAGGACGCGGGGGATTTAGGATACGGCAGCCGCAGCGCGAGTAATGCGGGCGGCGTTTACTGCGATCCGATAGCCGAATGAAAAGCGACGAAGGAACTGGCCAGTGCCGCCTCGCTGTCGATCAGCGCCTGCCTGCTGGCGATCAGCTGGCGCTGCGCATCGAGCACATCGAACAGGGAGGCCAGGCCTTCGCGGTACAGCGCGTTCGACTGTGCGAGCGCGGTCTCGCTCTGGTCGATCGCTTCGGTGAGCGCGGCATTGCGCTGGCGATAGGCCTCGATCGATACCAGCGCATTCTCGACCTGGCCCAGAGCGTTGAGGAACGTGGCGCGATATTCGGCCACGCGCGCCTCGGCCACGGCCTCGGCCGCAGCGACTTCGGCGCGGCGGCGTCCGCCGTCGAAGATCGGGATGTCGATCGCGGCGGCTATCCCGACCAGGAAATCGCCGAACAGCGCGCTCAGCAGCCCGTCGCCGATACCGATTTCACCGGGTATCGTCAGCGACGGGCGCAGATCCGCCTGTTCGATTCCGATCTCGGCGGCCGCCCGCGCGAGCCGCGCTTCGGCAGCGAGGATATCGGTCCGCCGGCGAAGCAGGTCGGCGGGCACGCCCGCTGGCGGCCCCGCGCCATATCCAGGTATCCGGGATCCATCGGCGAGCGGCTCGATCGCGAAGGCCCCGGGGGGCTCTGCCAGCAGGATCGCGAGCGCGCTGAGCGCATTGGCGCGCGCAATCTCGACCAATCCCCGGCGAGCCCGGGTCTGGGCGAGGTCCGCTGCCGCGCGGCGCACGTCCAGATTGGCAGCCAGCCCAGCCTCGAACCGCAGGGTGACGATGCGCAGCGTCTGGTCCTGCAGGTCGGTCGATTGTTCGAGCAGGTCGAGTTGCGTCTGCGTCCGGCGGTATTCGATATACTGGCTGGCGATCGCAGCAGCGACCAACCGGCGCTGCTCGGCCAGCAGATAGTTCGTCTCGGCGTAATCGGCCACGGCGGCGCGCACCTCGGCTGCCAGCCGCCCATTCAGATCGGAGTCGAACAGGGCGAACAGGCCGGCCACCGCCGTATCCTCTCCCTCGCCCACCAGCGTGGTTCCGATTTCGGCCGATCCGTCGAGCCCCGGCAGCCGGTCCGCCCGTTCCGCGCGCAACAGGGCGGCCGCGGCGGCNAGCCGTCCNGACGCGGCATCGATATCGAGNTTGGCTTCCAGACCGCGCCGGACCAGCCGGTCGAGCACCGGGTCACCGAAGCCGAGCCACCATTCCTCCTGCAACCCGGCNGCNGGGAGATCGGTNGNATAGACAGCNGGNNCAGCGATGGGCGGCGCGATTGCGACCGGTTCGCTNCCGGCGCAGCCGGACATCGCCAGNGCGNCGGCCANAANGNNACCNNGGTGCTTCATACCTGCGCCACGGNAAGATCCTCGTCGACCTCGTCGATTTCCTTGTGCAGGCGGGCGAGGTCGACATTGCGCGGGTTCCCGTAGCGCGCGATGGCGAGATAGATGACCGGGGTNAGGAACAGGGTGAAGATGCCCGCGATACCCAGCCCGCCGAAAATCACCCAGCCGATCGACTGGCGCGCTTCGGAACCCGCGCCGCTNGCNAGGATCAGCGGCAGGGCGCCCAACACGGTCGAGATCAGCGTCATCACGATNGGCCGCAGGCGGATCGCGGCGGCTTCCTCNACCGCTTCGCGGACGCTGCGCCCCTGGTGCCGCAACTGGTCGGCGAATTCGACGATCAGGATGCCGTTCTTCGCCATCAGCCCGATCAGCATCACCAGCCCGATCTGCGAATAGATGTTCAGCGAGACCCCCGACAGGAACAGCGCGAATACTGCCGCGGCAAGCGCGAAGGGAATGGTCAGCAGTACCACCAATGCGCTGGTCACGCTTTCGAATTGCGCTACCAGCACCAGGAACACGATCACCAGCGCGAAGATATAGGTCAGCAGCAGATCGCTCGACGCTTCCTCGAGGCTCGCCGCATCGCCCTGCAGCAGCATGTCGATCCCCGGTCCCAGAGCCTCCTCGCCCAACCGCTCGATCTCGTCGACCGCATCGCGCAGCGGCGTACCGGCTGCAATGTCCGCGGAGACCTCGATTGCACGCCGTTGTTCGGTGCGGTCGAGTTCGGCGGCGATGCCCTGCTCTTCGATCACGGTGACGCTGGACAGCGGGATCAACGCCCCGCCCGACCCGCGGACGTAGAGATTGCGCAGGTCCGACGGATTGGTGACACTCACGGCCTGGGCGGTGAGGAAGATCGGGACCGCCTGGTCGCCGACGTTGAGATCCACCAGATCGTCGCCGCCGACCATCGCGCGCAGCGTCTGCGCCAGNTCGTCCAGCTCGACGCCGAGATCCGAAGCGCGCTGGCGATCGATCTGTACCGANAGCTGCGGCTGTGTCGGCTGGTAGGAAATGTCGGGATTGGAGAGGATTTCGGAGCGGGTGTCGATCGCCGTGGCAAGCGCCTGCGCGGACGNGTAGATCGTCGGGTATTCGGCGCCGGTCAGCGCCACCTCGATACCGTCGCCCCCACCGCCGAAACTCAGCGTGCCGCGGCCCCGGGCATTGGTGCGCGATCCGGGAATTTCCTGCAGCGGCGGGTTGAGTTCCTCGACNATCTCGGTCTGGCTGCGGTCGCGCTCGCTCCAATCGGCGAGTTGTGCAGTCACCCGGACGCGATTGGGATCGTAGCGGCCGACGATCGAGAAGGTGCTNTCGATCTCGCCGCTGGCAAGATACGGCGCGATGACCTGCTCCACCTCGTCGAGCTCGCCATCCATGAAATCGATGCCGACCCCGTCGGGGCCCGTCGCATCGATCGTGATGACGCCGCGATCCTCGTCGGGGACCAGTTCGTTATCGAGCTGGGTGTAAAGCAGCGCCGCCAGCGCCGCGAGCGCGACCGACACCGCTCCAACCAGCTTGGGCCGGTCGAGACACCGGCGCAGCGCGCTTTCATAGCGGTGGTTCGCCGCATGACCCCAGCCAGCTAACCTGCCCGGCGCGCTGTCGTCAGTCGCCAGGTCGAATTTCGCCGCCAGTGCCGGGACCAGCGACAGCGCGACGAAACTGGAAATGATCACCGACACGGCCAGCACGAAGCCGAATTCGCGAAACAGCCGCCCCGCTTCGGACGGCAGGAAGCTGATCGGGACGAANACCGAAACCAGCACCGCCGTGGTCGCCACGACGGCGAAGAAGACCTGCCGCGTACCCAGCACCGCCGCCGCGCGCCGGCCCAGCCCCTTGTTCTGCAACCGCTGCGCGTTTTCCAGTACCACGATGGCATCGTCGACGATCAGCCCGGTCGCCAGCACTAGCGCCAGCAGCGTGAGCAAGTTGATCGAAAAGCCCATCAGCCAGATGCCCGCGATCACCCCGACCAGCGCGACCGGGATGGTGGCGCTGGGCACGACGGTGGGTCGCCAGGCGCGGAAGAACACCAGCATGGTGCCAATGACCACAGCGATGGTAAAGGCCAGCGTGATCAGCACTTCGCGGACCGAAATGCGGATGAATTGGGCATCGTCCGACACCACGTCGATCCGGACATCGTCGAACCGCGCGTTCAGGCGTTCGACATCCGCGCGAATGGCGCTGGATATCTCGATCGTGTTCGAGCTGGCCTGCCGCACCACGCCCAGCCCGACGATCGGCTGTCCGTCGAGGCGGACGAAGTTGGTCGCATTGGCGGGGGCGAAATCCGCCTGCGCGACATCGCCGACGCGAGTGGTACCGGAAATGACGACATTCTCGATCTGCGCGGGATCGACTGCGCTGGCTTCGGCGCGCACCACCAGTTCCTGCGCGTCCGACCGGAACGAGCCGACCGGCACGTCGAAGGGGGCCCCCCGCAGTGCCGCGGCGACATCGGTCATTGTCAGCCCGAAGCGGTTGAGCCGTGCCGGGTCGACCGACACGCGCATCTGCCGGGCGCGGGTGCCGAACTGTTCGATGCTGGCGACCCCTTCGGCGGCGAGCAGTTCGGGCACGATGTCGTTTTCCACCAGCCGCGTCAGCGAGGCCTGGTCGTAGCTGTCCGACAGCACGGCCAGCGTCATGATCGGCTGCGCGTCCTGGTCCGCCTTGACCACCGTCACCTGCTCGACGCGCTCGGGCAGGTCGCGGGTCGTCCGGCTGACCGCCTCGCGCACGTCGGAGGCAGCGGTATCGAGATCGGTGCCGGGATTGAATTCGACACGGATGCGGCTGTTGTTCTCCTCGCTCGACGCGCGGATCTGGCGCACGCCCGAGACCCGCGCGACGGCATCTTCGAGAAGGCTCGTGACCTCGGAATCCATGGTCTCGGGTGCAGCGCCGGGCAGGCTGGCGGTGACCGACACGACCGGCCGGTCGACATTGGGGAGCTCGCGAACCTCGACGCCCATCAGCGCAGCGATACCCGCAATCACGATCAGCAGGTTGAGCACGCCGATCAGCAGCGGCCGCTTCACCGCCAGCATGGGGAGGTCGGCCCTATCCTTCATCGGCGGCTACAGCAGCGCCCGATCGGGGCTGGCGGACCTCGACATCCTGCCGGTCCGCATTCCCGCTGCCCACCACGCGGATGGCCTGCCCGTCGCGCACCTTCTGCACTCCTTCGACGATCACCCGGTCGGTCCGCTCGAATTCGCCATCCACGAAGACCTCGCCTTCGCGCCGCGAGGTGATCGTCACCGGGACGCGCCTGGCTGCGCCTTCGCGAATGACGAACAGGTGCGATCCATCCCCGCCCCATACGATGGCCTCCTCGGGGACCACCGGACGTGCTTCGCCATTGCGGGTGAAGACCACGCGGAAGCTCATCCCGGGGCGCAGGCGGTCGCCCTCGTTGGGGATGGCCGTGCGCACGATGAAATCGCGGCTGTCCTGCGATATCCGGTTGTCGGTCGCCACCACGCGGGCGTCGATGGTACGCGTCGTATCGGAAAAAGGCACGACCTGGACTACCTGGCCGGGACGCAGCGCATTGAAGACCGATTCAGGCGCGGGGAAATCGACATAGAGCGTGCCGCGCTGGTCGATCTGCGTGATCGGCGTGGAATCGTTGACGCGGTCACCGGGATCGACTTCGGTCAGGCCGACGTGGCCCGAGAACGGCGCGCGCACTGTCCGGTCGGCCAGCGCCGTCTGCGCCTGTTCCAGCGCCACGCGCGCNGAAGCGAGCGCGGTCACGCCGGCTTCGATCTGGCTTTCGGANAGCGCACCGGTATCCTCGATGCGGCGATACCGGCCCAGCAACTGGTCGGCTTCCTGNACCTGCACCCGTGCCGCTTCGACCGCGAGGCGTTCCTGCCGCGCGTCGAGCCGGACCAGCGCNTCGCCCTTGCGCACGAAATCGCCCGCCGCGAACAGCACNGCGGTCACTCGNCCCGCCGTTTCGGCNAAAATCTCCGCCGATGTTGCCGCACGGGCCGAGCCGATGGCTTCGATCTCGATCTGTTCGGGAAGCACGCNGATGTCCTGCGCAACGACCGGCACTGCCTCGCGCGCAGGATCGCGTTCTGCTTCACCGCAGGCGGTGACAAGCAGCAGTGCGGCGCAAGCCATTGTACGGAAAGACGCGGCGGACACGCTGCGCAGGTAACGAATAAGGCCTCGGGGGGGAAGCGCTTCTGTGTCAGCCCTGTTCGATGGCTTCCAGTTCGGTCCCGGCGGCCAGCCATGCCGCTTCGGCTTCGGCGAGAGCATCGGCCGCTTCCGCGCGCTGGGCGAGGAGGCTTTCGATGCTCGCCCCGCCGCCCGGCCTCGCCCCGGCCGTCCCCTGTTCGAGGATGGCACTGTCGAGCCGCTCGACATCGGCGGTCAGCCGCGCCATCGCCTGTTCGGCCTTCGCCAGTTCCGCCTTGGCCGTGCGCGTCCGGGCAATGATATTGGTGCCATTGCTGCCGCGCGCCTTGCTGGCCGCATCGCCGCGGCCGTTCTTCGCCGGCTTGCGGCCCAGCACCAGATCGATGTAATCTTCCATGCTACCAGAATATTCGCGCGCGGTGCCGTCATCCACCAGCACCAGACGGTCCGCCGTCAGTTCGACCATGTGGCGGTCATGGCTGATGAGGATGACCGCGCCCGAGTAATCGTTCAGCGCCTGGATCAAGGCTTCGCGCGCATCGACATCGAGGTGATTGGTCGGCTCGTCCAGGATCAGCAGATGCGGCGCATCGCGGGTGATCAGGGCCAGTGCCAGACGCGCCCGTTCGCCGCCCGACAGCTTGTCGACCCGCGTTTGCGCCCGCGCGCCCGAAAAGCCGAACCGCCCCAGCTGCGCGCGAACGGCGCCCTGCGCCGCGCCCTCCATCGCGCGGTTCATCAGGTCGAGCGGCGTGTCCTCACCGGCCAGTTCCTCGACCTGGTACTGGGTGAAATAGCCTACCTTCAGCCGCCCCGGGGCGTTCACTTCGCCTTCCACCGGGTCGAGCTGCGAAGCCAGCAGCCGTGCCAGCGTGGTCTTGCCGTTGCCGTTGCGACCCAGCAGCGCGATGCGATCGTCGGCATCGATCCGGAAATTCAGCCGCTTCAGGATCGGCGGGGCATCGCCATAGCCCACGGCCGCCTGTTCAAGCGTGATCATGGGGGATTTGAGTTCCGCCGGATCGGGAAATCCGAAAGTGAGCGTCGGGTCTTCCATCATCGCGGCGACGGGCTGCATCTTGGCCAGCATCTTGGCACGCGACTGCGCCTGTTTGGCAGTCGATGCACGCGCGCTGTTGCGGGCGACGTAATCCTGCAATCGCGCGCGCTGTGCATCCTGCGAAGCCTTGGCCGCCGCCAGCTGGGCAGCCCGCTCGGCGCGCTGCTTCTCGAACGCGTCGTATCCGCCATTGTACAGCGTCAGCGCCCCGCCCTGCAGATGCAGGATATGGTCGACCACCTTGTTCAGCAGGTCGCGTTCGTGGCTGATCACCAGCAGCGTGGCAGGATAGGATTTGAGGAAGTTCTCGAGCCACAAGGTCGCTTCGAGATCGAGGTGGTTCGACGGTTCGTCGAGCAGCAGGATATCGGGTTCGGAAAACAGCAGCGCGCCCAGCGCGATGCGCATCTTCCAGCCGCCGGAAAAGCTTTCCACCGGACGTTGCTGCATCTCCTCGTCGAAGCCTAGCCCGTTGAGGATCTTCGCTGCGCGCGCCGGCGCGCTGTAGGCATCGATGGCGAGCAGGCGATCATGGACATCGCCCATCCGGTACATATCGGTGCAGGTTTCCAGTTCGGCCAGCAGCTCGGCGCGTTCGGTGGCCGAAGCCAGTACCACTTCCTCGGGTGTCATCGTCCCGCTGGGGGCTTCCTGCGCGATATAGCCGATCCGCGCGCGCGACGGTTTGGCGATCTCGCCCTCATCGGGTTCGATTTCGCCGATCAGCGCTTTCATCAGCGTCGACTTGCCGGCGCCGTTGCGCCCGATCAGCCCGACGCGCGCGCCCACCGGCACGGCAGCGCTGGCGCGATCGAGAATGGTCCGGCCGCCAAGCCGCACTGTGACACCGTCGATGGTAAGCATGCGCGGCCCCTAACAGCCTATTGCCGTTCCCCAAAGAAATTCTGCCGCCGTGCAGCGGGGTGCAAGCGCCTTGCACGATCCGCCCGGTCCGCTAGCGCGGTGGAATGAAGATGGAAGACCTGCTGCAGCGCTATTTCGGCACCCAGGACCTGGCCGAGGTCGATCCGGCCGCGCTCCCCGCCGGGGTCGAGCGAATGCGCGTCGATTTCGGGCTCGAACGCGATCGCGGCCACCGCNTCGCGCTGTGGACNCTGCTCTANATGCTCGATGCCGCACCCGATCTGGACGTCGCCTTCGAAGACCCCGCCGACCGCGATGCCGCGCGCACCATGATGGATATGCTCGCCGCGCAGGCTCCCGAGTAGCGCGGAGGCCGTAGCGGTGNGGACGCCGCCGCNGCACTNCCACACNCTTGAGCCAGTGCAGCCNNGCGCTGAAAAAACCAGTCAGGACACCTGCTGCAACNCCGGTGCNTGGTCGCTNTCGATATCGCGATCGGCGCAGACCACCCGGTTGCGGCCTTCGCGCTTNGCGGCATAGAGTGCTTCGTCGGCTTTCCGGTACAGCGCCTGGAACGGCCGGTCGGCCGCGCCCTGCGCCACGCCGATGCTGACGCTGATCCGATGCCCCGGCGCGGTTNCGCCGAAATCGCATTCNGCCAGTTCGGACCNCACCGTTTCCGCAAGCTCNACCAGNCNGCNATCGGCAACCCCGCTCACCCCCAGAACGAATTCCTCGCCGCCNAGCCTGCCCGCGCGGCAGCCGAAACGCTCCTCGAACGATGCCAGCCGGCGCCCGAGCGTCACGAGCACCTCGTCGCCCGCCTGATGCCCGAACTCGTCGTTGACGGCCTTGAACTTGTCCACGTCGATGAGCAGCAGGCCGACGGGCCTGCCGGCCGCGCCGCCGAATGCTTCGGCGTATTTGCCGAGGAAGCCTCTGCGGTTCAGCAGGCCGGTAAGCGGATCGCGTTCGGCAAGTTCGGCCAGGGCCTTGCCGATCTCCACCGCCCGGTCGCGCTGCATCCGCAGCGCGCGCAGCCGCACCGTCGCGAAACCGGTCAGGCACACGACCTGCAGCGCCGAAGCATACAGCATCAGGACCTTGTCGCCCCCGCCCCACAGGATCGCGTCGAGATCGACGATCTGGGTCATCGCCAGCGTCACCATGGGGATCGCCCAGCTGATCGCCAGATCGCGGGCGGCGCCGTGGCCCTTCCTCCACCCCGCGGCAATACAGGCGGTGGCCAGAGCAAGCGATGACAATGTGCCGATCATCAGCACCGGCGCGAATTGGCCGATATCGACGCCGGGCAGACCGCTGGCGACGCCTGCCGCGAGGACAAGCACCCCGAGCGCGCCCAGCAGATGCAGCGGCCAGCGGGGCAGCGCGTCGCGCAAGGCGGATGCGGTGGCGAAGGTCGCGAACATGATCGCCAGGCAGGCAAGCACCGTTGCCAGCCGCGCCGACACCGTGCCCGCGGCTGCAGGAAAGACCGCCAGTCCGGCCTGGGACCAGACCAGGCCCCAGACCATCACGGTCGCAGCCCAGCCGCCATGCCACAGGAAGAAGCTGCGCCGCATGCTGGCGGCGAGGCCGATGTTGAACAGGGCGGCTATGCCCAGCAGCGCCAACGCTGCNCCGATGNCAAATGCCGTCAGCTCGAACTGACGCTGGGCGGCCTGCGCGGACACTATGCGCAGCGACAGCAGGTTGTAATCCTCCAGCCCCGCGATCCGCAGCCAGACCGCCGATGCGGGCCGGTCGCCGCGCGCGCGAAAAGCGACCTGCCCNCCAATATGCCAGCTGTCGGCGAAATCCCCCCGGCCGATCGTNTGCCGCGGNCCGAGCGTATCGGCATATTCGAACATNACGCTCATTCGCTCGAACCGCGTGGTGTGCATCGCCAGCGACGCATCGCGGGACTGGCTGGCGGGAACCGGCAGCCGCAGCCACAGNACGCTGCCGCGATAGCCGGCCGGCGCCCCGGCGCACTGCAGATCGGACCGATCGGGCGCGGCGACCGAAGAAGTGACGGCGAAGCAGGTGCCGGCCGGNGGNTGNGCNGCCAGGCGGGGTCCCGCGATCAGGGCNCANGCCNNCGCCATGACCCATAGCNTGCGCCGCAGACTGCCCAGCCCTGCCTTCATTCCGCCCCCCGAACCAAAGCCATCGCGGCGATCCAGACGCCGAACGACGCGCAGCGACCCCGCGCCGCTTCTAGTTAACAGATACGGAGCGAATGCAATCACCGAGGNGGAATTTCCCCGATTGTCCCGCCGAACTGCGGCTGATCGGCACCACTGGGCGCCATTCCGCTCGAAAAAGTGGGTGGCGGAGCAGGAGGGATTCGAACCCTCGATACGGGGTTACCGTATACACACTTTCCAGGCGTGCGCCTTCGACCACTCGGCCACTGCTCCGCATTCTCCTTGGCTACCCTACCGCTTCGCTGCTNGAGGNCGATGGGCAAAACCCNATCGGCGCTCAAGCGCACAGCGCGGTAGCGCCGCAAAAGAGCCGCGCGTCTAGCGGCGCCCGATGCGAATCGCAAGCCAATGCGCNGGCAGTATGGCGCCAAGGCCCGATTTCGTGCTATGATCCATTTGCGCGTCGGTGCTGCGCGGATCAGGCATCCCCTGCGAACACCGCCACGAGGCCCCCTCCCGTCCGTACAATGCGCGAGAGGGGGCTTTCGTTTTGCCGGNGCGGGTGGCACTCCCCTGCAGATGACCAAATCGCTTTNTCCGTTCGCCGCGCTGCTCGCGCTNGCTGCTCCNGCGCAGGCGCAGGACGAGGCCNCGCCGCCTTCGCCGGGCGAAATCGTCGCGCAGGCNCCTGCNGCGGAATGGACCACCATTGCCCCGGANGANTTGCTGGTNATGACGNTGGCCTCNGCGCCAGANGGCACCGCGCGCNAGGTGGTGATCCAGCTNATGCCCGCGCCTTTCAGCCAAGGCTGGGTCGGGAACATCCGCACGCTCGCCCGCNCCGAATGGTACGACGGCACAGCGGTCAACCGCGTGCAGGACAATTATGTCGTCCAGTGGGGCGATCCGAACTACGACAATCCCGAGGCCGGGGGCGAGGCGAAAGCTGTGCCGGCCAACCTCGCCGCCGTGCCCGAAAACGAATATTCGGCGAGGCTGGACGAACCTGCGATCGCTAAGATCCGCACCTATTTCGAAACCNCTGCTTCCCGCGTGGCACCCAGCGACCCCACCACCCTCTACCGGGCCGATCCCTATGCGAGGGCACATGCCTTTTTCGACGGCTGGCCGATCGCGATGACGGATGACGAACCGGTCGCCTGGCCGGTCCATTGCTATGGCATGGTCGGCGTCGGGCGTGGCTATTCGCCAGATACGGGCAGCGGCGCAGAGCTTTATACCGTTATCGGCCATGCACCGCGCCACCTCGACCGCAACATCGCGCTGGTCGGGCGCGTGGTGGAAGGGATGGAGCACTTGTCTTCGCTGCCGCGCGGTTCGGGCGCGCTGGGCTTCTACACNNCCGAGGAANCGGNCAAGCGCACNCCNATCNTNTCGGTGCGCNTNGCCAGCGATCTGCCCGAGGCCGAGAGGCCCGCATTCGAATTCCTCTCGACCGAAGGCGAAACCTTCGCGCGCTATGCCGAAGCGCGCGCGAACCGCCGCGACCCGTTCTTCATCCATCCCGCAGGCGGCGCGGATATCTGCAACATCCCGGTGCCCGTGCGCCGGGTGGCCGATTGAGCGAGAGCGTATCCGTCACCGCGCCGCTCTGGCGCTGGACCGCGAAGAACGGCGTCAGCTGGTTCTTCGTGACAATCGAGGGCGAAGCGGGCGAGAGCCTNTCGGCAACCGAAGCGATGTGGCGGCTCGAACTGGGCGGCAAACGCGGGTTCCGCTCGCTCNAGGTCGAGGCATGCATCGGTGAAACCGTCTGGCAGACATCCTGCTTTCCGCGCGACGAGGGCGGCTGGATGCTGCCGGTCAAGGCACCGGTGCGCAAGGCCGAGAAACTCGCCGAGGGCGACCCGGTCGCGGTCACGCTGCGACCCGTCTAGAGCTTCTGCATCAACTCGATACGGTTGCCGAAAGGGTCTTCGGTNAAGCAGCGNTGATACCCCGCCATCGGCTTGTCTTCCCTGACGATTGCTCCCNCTTGCGCAAGCCNGGCGCGAAACTCTGCCAGATCGGCGACCAGCAGCGCCGGATGCGCCTTGCGCGCCGGGCGGAAATCGGGATCGACCCCCAGGTGCAGCTGCANNGCNCCGCATTCGAACCAGCACCCGGCCGGGGAAAGGTTGGACGGCTTGGCCAGTTCACGCATGCCGAGCAGATCGGTGTAGAACGCGCGGGCCCGGTCTTCGCCGCCCTCNGGCATCGCCAGCTGGACATGGTCGATGCCCAGCGGCGCGCTCACACCCGTTCGGCCTGNGCGATCGAATCGCTGGCCCGCAGGGCGCTGAGGATGCGCGACAGATGGGGCACGTCCTGCACTTCCAGGTCGATCTCGTAAGTNGTGAACGGGTGATCGAGCTGGGTCTGGTCGAGGCTCGTCACATTCACGTGGTTCTGCGCGAAGATGCCTGCCATTTCCGCGAGCGTCCCGGGCCGNTCGTAGAGCGTGACGCGCATGCGGCCGACTGCCCCGCGCGAACGCTTGCCCCAGGACAGATCCAGCCAGTCGCTNTCGATCCCGTTGGCAAGNTGTGCGCAGTCGATNGTGTGNACTTCGACCCCTTCGTTGGGCCGCCGCACGCCGACGATCCGGTCGCCCGGNACCGGGTGGCANCAATGGGCCAGCTGGAAGCCCATGCCGGGCGTCAGGCCNCGGATCGACAGCGCCTTGCCGCTCTTGGCCCAGTCGGGCTCGTTCTCGAGCTCTGCGGTGCAGCCGGGGACCAGCGCCTCCATCACCGCGCGATCCTCGATCTTGGCCGACCCGATTGCGTAATAGAGGTCTTCCTCGTCCTCCATCTCGAGCCGCTTGATCGCTTCGCGCAGCGCCTTCTTGCCGATCTTCGCAGGCACGCGCAGCGCGATCTCGTCGAACAGCTTCTGCCCGATTTCCGCCACTTCAGCGCGTTCCTTGAGCCGCACCGCGCGGCGGATCGAGGCACGCGCCTTGCCGGTCACGACAAAGCCCAGCCACGACAGCTGCGGATCGGCATTGTCGCTCTTGATGATCTCGACCACGTCGCCATTGTTGAGCTGTGTGCGCAGCGGCATGTGCCGCCCGTTGATCTTCGCCCCCACCGTCTGCGCCCCCAGATCGGTGTGCACGGCAAAGGCGAAATCGACCGGGGTGGCGCCCTTGGGCAACTGGAACAGCGCCCCCTTGGGAGTGAAGGCAAAGATGCGATCCTGGTAGATCGCCATCCGCGTATGCTCGAGCAGCTCTTCGGGATCGTGGCTCGCATCGACGATTTCGATCAGGTCGCGCAGCCAGCCGACCTGCCCGTCGGGCCGGCCATCCTGCTTGTAGGCCCAGTGCGCGGCGAAGCCGAATTCGTTCACCCGGTGCATCTCGCGCGTGCGGATCTGCACTTCGACGCGCATCGACTTGCCGTAGATCAGCGAAGTGTGGAGCGAGCGGTAACCGTTGTTCTTCGGAGTGGAGATGTAATCCTTGAACTTGCCCGGGAGAAACTGCCACGTCGTGTGCAGCACCCCTAGCGCGCGGTAGCAGTCGGCCACGTCCTCGCAGATGATGCGAAAGGCCATGATGTCAGTGACCTGTTCGAACGAGACATGGCGTTCGGCCATCTTGCGCCAGATCGAATAGGGGTGCTTTTCGCGGCCCGAAACCTCGGTGGTTATGCCGGCTTCGAGCAAGGCGTGTTTCATGTCGAGCGCGATCGCATCGACCTGCCCGCCATCCTCGCTGCGGATCTGGTCGAGCCGCTGGGTGATGGTGGCGAAGGCTTCGGGCTCGATCTGCTCGAAGGCGAGCATCTGCATCTCGCGCATATATTCATACAGCCCGATGCGCTCGGCCAGCGGGGCGTAGATATCCATCGTCTCGCGCGCGATCCGCTGGCGCTTCTCGGGCTTCTTGATGAAATGCAGCGTCCGCATGTTGTGCAGCCGGTCGCCCAGCTTGACCAGCAGCACGCGGATGTCCTCGCTCATCGCCAGCAGGAACTTGCGCAGGTTTTCCGCCGCGCGCTCGTTCTCGGGCATCTGCTCGATCTTCGACAGCTTGGTCACCCCGTCGACCAGCCGCGCGACATCCTTGCCGAAATGCTGCTCGATATCGTCGATCGTCGCTAGCGTGTCTTCGACCGTGTCGTGCAGCAGCGCGGTGGCGATGGTTTCCTGATCGAGCTTGAGATCGGTCATCAGGCCGGCGACTTCGACCGGGTGGCTGAAATAGGGATCGCCACTGGCGCGGGTCTGCGTGCCGTGCTTCTGCACGGTATAGACATAGGCGCGGTTGAGCATCGCCTCGTCAGCGTCGGGATCGTATTCCTTGACCCGTTCAACGAGTTCGTACTGGCGCAGCATGTGTTCGAGATAGGTGCGCTTCACCCGCCTGAACAGATGGAATCTTCATGCAGGGCGGCTTCGGGTGGCATGCGCCGTGCAGCGATCCTACCTGTGGCATCACATCATCCGGAGAGAGACAGGCCATGACCCAGACGCGCACCGAAACCGATTCCATCGGCCCCATCGAAGTCCCTGCCGACGCCTATTGGGGCGCGCAGACGCAGCGCAGCCTGGCCAATTTCCCCTTCCCCGCGCACCAGCGCATGCCGATCCAGATCGTCCACGCGCAGGCGGCGGTCAAGCAGGCGGCGGCGCGGATCAACCGCCAGCACGGACTGGAGGCACCGCTCGCCGAGGCGATCGAAAGTGCCGCTACCGCGATCCGGGCAGGCGAGCATGACGACCAGTTCCCGCTGACCATCTTCCAGACGGGCAGCGGCACGCAGACCAATATGAACGTCAACGAAGTGATCGCCGGGATTGCCAATGAAGCGCTGGCGGGCACGCGCGGCGGCAAGGAGCCGGTCCATCCCAACGACCATGTAAACCGCTCGCAAAGCTCGAACGACAGCTTCCCCACTGCGCTGCATGTCGCCGCCGCGCTGGCGTCGCGCGATGCGCTGCTGCCCGCACTCGACCGGCTGGTGGCAGCGCTTGACGCTAAGGCGCGGGCCTTTGCCGATATCGTCAAGATCGGCCGCACGCATACGCAGGACGCCACCCCGCTGACGCTGGGCCAGGAATTTTCCGGCTATGTTTCGCAGCTGAAGAGCTGCCGGGCGCGGATCGAAAGCGCATTGGAGAACGACATCCGCAAGCTCGCGATCGGCGGCACCGCGGTCGGCACCGGGCTCAATGCGCCCGATGGCTGGGCCGCGGATATGGCCCGCGCGATCAGCGACATCACCGACTTCGCCTTCGAGCCTGCGCCCAACACCTTCGAACAGCTCGCTGCGAAGGACGGGCTGGTGTCCTTCTCGGGCGCGCTCAACACGCTCGCGGTGGCGCTCAACAAGATCGCCAACGATATCCGCTTCCTCGCATCGGGTCCGCGTTCGGGCCTTGGCGAACTGTCGCTACCCGCGAACGAACCGGGCAGTTCAATCATGCCGGGCAAGGTCAACCCGACCCAGTGCGAGATGCTGACGATGGTCGCGGGCCAGGTGATCGGCAATCACCAGGCAGTGACGGTGGGCGGAATGCAGGGCCATTTCGAGCTCAACGTGTTCATGCCGCTGATCGGGTCGAACGTGCTCCGCTCGGTCGAATTGCTCGCAATCGGGATGGAAGGTTTTGCCACCCGCTGCGTCGAGGGGATCGAGGCGAACACTGAACAGATCGCCGCGCTGGTCGAACGGTCCTTGATGCTGGTGACGGCATTGGCGCCCGAGATCGGCTACGACAATGCCGCCAAGATTGCCAAGCATGCACACCAGACCGGCCAGACGCTCAAGCAGGCGGGCCTCGAGCTGGGGCTGGTGGACGAGCCAACCTTCGACCGCCTCGTCCGCCCCGCCGATATGGTGTGACCTAGCCCTCGGTCCCGAGAATGCGGTCGACCCCGCCGCGCGTTACCGCGTGGTAGCTATCGCGGGTCTCGGCATAGATGCGCTGCGCGATCGGCCGGCCCCATTCGTCCTGGTCCCACAGCACCTGGAACAGCGGGCGCACGAATTTCGCGCGGCCGACCTCGGCGAGGAATTCCTCCGCCTGCGGCACCGCGGGTTCGTAGCGATTGGCGAGCGCCAGTTCGAGCCACAGGAACAGCTCCTCGTTATTGCCCGTGCCCGACAGGCCCAGCGCCTCGTTCAGCGCGGCGAGTTGCTCGGCAGTGCGCTGCTTGGGAATATTGTCGAGGAAGCGCTGGCGCTCGGCGCTGCTCCACTGCGCATAGCCCGCCGGGATCGTGCCCTCGGCGGCATAGGCCGACACCGCGGCATCGACCGCGGCGAATGCCGCCGGGTCGGGCTTGGCCACATTCGCGGGCAGGCCCGGCTCGAAGATCCATTCGCGCAGCATCAGCGCATCGGCCTCGGCCTCGCCCTGCACCAGGTTTTCCATCATGTCCGCGAGGAACAGCTCGCTGGTGGCGGGCTGGAAGGCATGGTTGTCGAACCACTGGCGCAGCCAGGAGTCGAAACGCTCGCGGCCGACCACGCTTTCGACCGTGCGCAGGAAAAACGCGCCCTTGTCATAGGCAATCGCGCTGCCGAGCTGGTAACCGCCATCGGTGCTCAGCGCGGTGCCCGGGGCATCCTCGCCGACCTCGGCCAGCGTTTCCCGGATATTGGCGAACATCAGCGCGGCTTCCTGCTCGGCGCGCTGCTTACCATAAACCGCCTCGACGATGCGGTTCTCGAAATAGGTGGTCACGCCCTCGTTGAGCCAGCTGTCGCCCCACACCGCATTGGTGACGAGATTGCCCGACCAGCTGTGCGCCAGTTCGTGCGCCACGAGGCCGTTGTTCGACCGGTCGCCCGCGATGAAGGTCGGGGTGAGGAAGGTCATCACCGGGTTTTCCATCCCGCCATAGGGGAAGGCGGGCGGCAGCACGATCATGTCGTAGCGGCCCCAGCGGTATTCGCCGTAGAGCTCCTCGGCCGCGACGACCATTTCCTCGGTGTCGTTCACTTCGCGCCATGCCCGGTCGAGCGTGGCGGGTTCGGCCCAGACGCCGGTGCGCGGACCGATCGCGCGGAAATCGATATCGCCCGCCGCGATCGCGATGAGATAGGGCGGCACCGGCTTGTCCATCACGAAGGTGAAGGCACGGCGGCCGTTGCCGAGATCCTCGGGCTCACCCTGGCGCACGCCGCTCATCACCACGTCGAGCGGCGCGGGTGCGGTGATGCGCGCTTCCCATGTCTGCCGGATGCCGGGGCTGTCCTGCGTCGGGATCCAGCTGCGATTGAGGATCGCCTGTCCCTGGCTGAAGAGGAAGGGATGCACCCCGCCCTTGGTCTGTTCGGGGCTGAGCCATTGCAGCGCGCTGGCATCGGCGGGCGCGCGATAGGCGATGCGCAGCGTCTCCGCGCCGTCGAGGCGGATCGTCAGCGCCGCGCCCTTGCCGCCTTCGGCCACCGGCTCGCCCACCGTATGGGACAGCGCGCGGCCCTGCCCGTCGGTGACCTGCGCGATCTCGAGCCCGTTGGTGTCGAGCACGATTTCCTCGGCCCCCGGCGCGGCCAGCACGCTCAGTTCCGCCGTCCCGCCGACACGCTTGGCGTCGAAATCGAGGTCGAGATCGAGCGCGACATGCGTNACCCGCGCGACCTGGGGCTGCGCATGGGTCAGCGTGTCGACTGCCTCGGGCGAGGTCAGGATCGGCGAGACCATGCGGTCCGCTGCCGCAGCGACCGGCGCGGGCGCCGCTTCCATCGTGGTACAGGCGGTACTGGTGAGCAACAAGGCGAGCGGTGCGGCGAATTTACGCATGAAAGGTCTCCGTGAAGGGNCGGNTACGCGACCCGGCTATCTGTCTGTTATTGCAGCNGCTTGGACGGGTGGCCGGTTCAGCTCCAGACCGCCTCGGGCGGCAGGCTCATCAGGATCGCGTCGATATTGCCGCCGGTCTTGAGGCCGAACAGCGTGCCGCGGTCGTAGACCAGGTTGAACTCGGCATAGCGCCCGCGCCATTCGAGCTGGGTCTGCTTGTCCTGTGCCGTGAACGCGCTGTCCATCCGGCGGCGCACCAGCCGCGGGAAGATATCGAGGAAAGCCTCGCCCACGTCCTTGGTGAAAGCGAGATTGCGGTCGAACGCAGCGCCTTCGTCGACGGCGGGATCCTCGCATTCGAGGTGGTCGTAGAAGATCCCGCCCACCCCGCGGTGCACGCCGCGGTGGGGTATATAGAAATAGTCGTCGGCCCACTTCTTGAAGCGTTCATAATAGGTCGGGTTGTGCGCCGCGCAGGCCGCGCGGAAACAGGCGTGGAATTCGTCCGTGTCCTCGGCATAGGGGATCGGCGGATTAAGATCGGCCCCGCCGCCGAACCACGCCTTACCGGTGGTCAGGAACCGCGTGTTCATATGCACTGCGGGGACATGCGGATTGGCCATATGCGCGACCAGGCTGATGCCGGTGGCGGTAAAGCCCGGGCTGTCCGCGCTGGCGCCATTGATCGTGGCAGCGAATTCCTTCGCGAAATTGCCGCGCACGGTCGAAACGTTGACCCCGACCTTTTCGAACACCTTGCCCTTCATCAAGCCGCGCGTCCCGCCGCCGGGATCGGCATTGCCTTCCTCTTCGCGGTTCCAGCTGTCGTACTGGAAGCCGGCATCGCTGCCCGCCTCGCGTTCGATGGCTTCGAATTCGGCGCAGATGCGGTCGCGCAGGCTTTCGAACCAGGTGCGGGCGGTCTCGGTCTGCTGGGTCCAGTCGGTCATGGCAAAAGCCTTGCCATCCCCACTTCGCTACGGCAATAGCGAGCCATGGTTCCCCTTTCGTTCGCAGGCGAGGAATGGCTCCTCACCGAAGGCCGCGCGCTGTACTGGCCGCGCGAACGCGCGCTGCTGGTGGCCGACCTGCATCTGGAAAAAGGCAGTTTCTTCGCACGCCACGGGCAGCTGATCCCGCCCTATGACAGCCGCGAAACGCTGGAACGCGTGGCGCTGGCGATCCGCGAAACGGGCGCGCGGCGGGTCATAACGCTGGGCGACAATTTCCACGATTCGGCCGGATCGACCCGGCTCGAAGAGCACGCTGCAGGGATGCTCCACGCGCTGACCCGCACGGTCGACTGGGTCTGGATCACCGGCAATCACGATCCTGAAATGGAGGCCCGCTGCGGCGGCACGCTGGCGGAAGAACTCGAGCTCGGCGGGCTGATCCTGCGCCACCGCGCGAAGGCCGGCGAAATCCGCCCGGAACTGTCGGGCCACTACCACCCCCGCCTCCAGCTCAAGGTGCGCCAGCGCCATATCCGCCGCCCCTGCGCGGTGGTCAGCGCGAACGATGGCCCCGGCGGCAAGCCGGGCGGACGCATGATCCTGCCCGCCTTCGGCGCCTTTACCGGGGGGATGGATGCCGCCGATCCGGCGATCCTGAANGCGCTCCAGCCAGCNNAGCGGATCGATGCNGTGGTCCCGGCCAGGGGCCAGCTGGCGCGCTTCAACCTGTGGAACCGCGCTGCCTGATGGCGCTCCTCCCATTGAACTATGCCTTTGCCAGCCTGACGGTCTGGCATGTGGTCATTTGGCTAGCGCTAAGCGCGCCCATGCTGGCCCTCGCAACCGGCAAATCCGTTGGCGATAGGCTTACGGCCTTCGCGAACGGTGCTATTCTGATCGCGGTCATGTATTGCTGGGTGGCACCGATAGTCGGGCAGGCATTCGGCCAAAAATTCAGCTGGGNGCAAATCTGGCCGAGCGGTTTCATCCTCGCCACGGTGTTTACGGGCGCCGCGGCGCTCCCCTTCTCAAAGCTGAGAAGGGGCCTAAGCTTCGCAATGATTTGCGTGGGGATACCATTTTACGGATTTGGGTTTTCGGCAGCCTACTGGGCGCTGCCCCGCCTTGCCGGTCCATGGTTGTTTGATCTGCCAGAAATGCCTTGGGGCGTATCGCTCTAACGCAACGCTCGCGCGCAAATATGCGCCCCATTCGCATAACACACTTCCGAATCTTCGGAACAATGCCTACATGCTGGCTTTCCAATTACCGCAACCAGTTCCGAATACGGCCACCAAAGGAGAGTGCCCCATAGCCCGTCCACCCCGGCGCAGCATGCAAATGCCCGTGAAAAGCGGCCCGCGCTACGATAACATGATCAATGTGCCGAAAGTCCGCGTGATCGACCACGAAGGCGAAAACATCGGCGTTATGTTCACCCGCGAAGCGGTCGAGCAGGCCAATGAACTTGGTCTCAACCTCGTCGAAGTGTCCCCCAATGCGGACCCGCCGGTGTGCAAGTTCCTCGATGTCGGCAAGCACCGCTACGAGGCGCAGAAAAAAGCCAACCTCGCCCGCAAGACGCAGAAGACCCAGGAAATCAAAGAGGTCAAGATGCGCCCGAACATCGACACCCACGATTACGAGGTGAAGATGCGCAATGTCGTCAAGTTCCTCGAGAACGGCGACAAGGTGAAGTGCACGCTGCGGTTCCGCGGCCGCGAAATGGCNCACCAGCAGCTCGGCATGGATCTCCTCAACCGCGTCCGCGACGATGTCGAGGAAATCGCCAAGGTCGAAGCCTTCCCGCGCCTCGAAGGGCGTCAGATGATCATGGTGCTCGCGCCCAAGTAAGGCGCACGCCACACTGCATTGCGAAAGGGCGGCGCTTCGGGGCCGCCCTTTTCGTATCGGGCATCCATGCGCNTGGCGCGTTGCCCCGCCCGCGCGCCGCTGTTAGCAGTTCGCGCCAAGGGGGGATCGCAGCACATGGCGGCCAGACATATCGGATTGCTGGTGGGCGCTGCGGCGCTNCTGGCCAGCATTTTCCTGCCCACGCCCGCGGGCATGCAGCGCGAGGCATTCATCGTCGCCGGGCTGGTGGTGCTNATGGCCGCCTGGTGGATGACCGAGGCGCTGCCGCTGACNGCGACCGCGCTGATGCCGTTCATCGTGCTGCCCTTTGCCGGGGTGATGAACGCCAAGGAAACTGCCAGCGCCTATTATTCCGACATCCTGTTCCTGCTGCTGGGCGGCGGCTTCATCGCGCTGGCGATCGAACGCACCGGCCTGCATCGGCGGCTGGCGCTGGGGATCCTCAGCCTGCTTGGCGGGCGCGGCGGACAGGCCGGTCTACTGCTGGCCTTCATGATCGCCGCCGCGATCCTGTCGATGCTGATTTCGAACACTTCCACCACCCTCATCATGATGCCCATGGCGGTGGCCGTCCTCGCGGGCGGCGGGGTGCTGCCCGGGGACCGCGACGGGCTGGCGGGCGCCTTGCCGATGGGGATCGCGTTTGCGGCCAGCATCGGCGGGCTCGGCACGCTGGTCGGATCGCCGACCAACGCGATCTCGGTGGGGCTGCTGGACACGATGATCGGTACGCAGATCAGCTTTGCCGAATGGTCGTTCTACGGCTTCCCCATCGTGCTGCTCGGCGTTCCGCTCGCGGCTTTCCTCGTCGCGCGGGTCCAGCGCGTCTCGGCGCATCCCTTCGATGTCGCTGCGGCGCGCGCCGCGGTGGCCAATGAACAGCCGATGGGCCCCGCCGAACGGCGGCTGATGATCGTCGTCGCGCTGACCTTTGCCGCCTGGATGACGCGGCTGGTACTGGGACCCTACCTGCCGGAAGGGTCGTGGACCGATGGCACCATCGCCATCATCGCCAGCCTGGCGCTGTTCCTGCTGCCCGATGGCACCGGGCGGCCGCTGCTGGTGTGGGAAGAGGCCAACCGCGCGCCGTGGGGNGTCATCATGATGTTCGGCGGCGGGCTGGCGCTGGCAGCAGGGATGAGCGCGAGCGGGCTNGCCGACTGGCTGGGCAACGCCCTCCTCCCGCTGGAGGCTTTCCCGCTGCTGCTGGTGGCGCTGGCGGTGGTGGCGATGGTGGTGCTGATCACCGAGTTTGCCAGCAATGTCGCCACCGCCACCGGGATCATCCCGGTGATCGCCGCGCTGGTGGTGGCGCTGGGNGTCGATCCGATCCTGCTCGCNATGCCCGCCGCGCTTGCCGCGAGCTGGGGGTTCATGCTGCCCGCGGGCACCGGCCCCAATGCGATCGCNTGGTCGACCGGGCACATCCGNATCGACCGCATGGTNAAGGCGGGGCTGCTGCTGGACATCGCCGGCATATTCATGATCGTCGCCGTGGTGTGGGGAATGGCCGGGCTGGTCTAGANGGCAGGCACTCCGCCGCGCGCGGCACGCCGGGACCCGGGTGACGACCGCCGCACCGCAAAACTCGGGCCGCACTGCACCCATTCCGCGTTCTGGTGCATTTTGTCGGCAGGGCCGCGGTCCATGTGTCGCACCTTGGGGGACTCGTCGCAGTTGAAACCAACAGCGGTCCACCATAAGGATTGAGCCGACAGCGGCGGTCGGCGGAGAAGCGTTCCTGCGGAGGTTAGGAACGGGCGCCGCGGACCATCCGCCTTGGCTCCCGCCTTCCTGGGAGCGCTGATCAGGAAGGAGGTTCGCCGATGAGCGACCACGATATCGACCCTACCTCGCCGCGCATGGCACCCAAGCCCGAAGTCACCAAGATCGACGGGCGCGAACTCAAGCCCAGCACGCTGATGATGGGCTATGGCTATGACCCGGTGCTGTCCGAAGGCAGCCTCAAGCCGCCGATCTTCCTCACCTCGACCTTCGCCTTCCCCAGCGCCGCCGACGGCAAGCGCCATTTCGAAGGCATCACCGGCAAGCGCCCNGGNGGNGCGGACGGNCTCGTCTATTCGCGCTTCAACGCGCCCAACCANGANATCCTCGAAGATCGNCTNTCGGTNTGGGACGGCGCCGAAGACGCGCTCAGCTTCTCCAGCGGGATGACCGCGATCTGCGTGCTGATGCTNGCCTATGCCAGCCAGAACGACGTGATCGTCCANTCGGGNCCGCTNTANGCCGCCTCCGANGGCTTCGTCGCCAAGGTGCTCGCCAAGTTCGGCGTCACCTATGTCGACTTCCCCGCCGGTGCCACNCGCGAGGAGATCGACGCCGTGATCGAGAAGGCGCAGGCGCAGGCCGACGAGCAGGGCGGCAAGGTCTGCATGGTCTATCTCGAAAGCCCGGGTAANCCGACCAATGCGCTGGTCGACATCGAAGCGGTCCGCGCGTCGGTCGATGCGGCNCAGCTCGATTGCCCGATCGCGATCGACAACACCTTCCTCGGTCCGTTGTGGCAGCGCCCGCTCGACCAGGGCGCCGACATCGTCGTCTATTCGCTGACCAAATATGTCGGCGGCCATTCGGACCTCGTCGCGGGCAGCATTGCCGGGGCGAAGAAATGGATGGAACCGGTGCGCATGCTGCGCAACACCATGGGCGGCATTTGCGATCCGAACACCGCGTGGATGCTGATGCGCAGCCTCGAGACGGTCGAACTGCGGATGAACCGCGCGGGCGAGAACGCTGCCAAGGTCTGCGAATTCCTGGCGCAGCATCCCAAGGTCGAAGGGCTCGGCTATCTCGGCATGATCAAGGATGCGCGCCAGCAGGACATCTACGATCGTCACTGCAAGGGCGCGGGCAGCACCTTTTCGCTGCTGCTCAAGGGCGGCGAGGCCGAATGCTTCCGCTTCCTCGACGCGCTCAAGATCGCCAAGCTGGCGGTCAGCCTCGGCGGGACCGAGACGCTGGCCAGCCATCCCGCCTCGATGACGCACCTATCGGTGGCCGAAGGACGCCGCGCGGAACTGGGCATTTCCGACAATCTGGTGCGCATCTCGATCGGTATCGAGGATCCCGACGATCTGATCGCCGACTTCACGCAAGCACTGGAGACAGTCTGACCCGGNTCGGCTTTCTCGCCTGTGCCGACACGCTCCCCGGCGATGGCCCGCGCCGGGGAGACGCGTTCGAACACGATCTCGAAGTCGCCGCGCTGCGACCGGCGCTGGCGGCGCAGGGCCTCGAACTGGAAGAGATCGACTGGCGCGCGCCGATCGCTGCCTTCGACGGCATAGCGCTGGTGATGCTGGGCACGGCGTGGGACTATCAGGACTATCCCGACGAATTCATCGCNAAGCTGGCGGCGATCGAGGAGCGCGGCGTGACCGTCTGCAATCCGCCCGCCGTGGTGCGGTGGAACGCGGACAAGCGCTATCTCGACGAATTGGCGCAGCAGGGGGCCGCGATCGTCCCGACGCTGTGGCGCAGGGACCTCGGCCGCGCCGGTGTGCAGGACGCGATGGCGCATTTCGCGGCCGATCGCGTGGTGGTGAAACGGCAGGTCGGCGCAGGCGGTATCGGGCAACACAGCTTTGCGCGCGATTCGCTGCCCGATGACAGCTGGACCATGGGCTGCCCCTGCATGGTCCAGCCCTTCCTGCCCAGCGTGGTGGAGGAAGGCGAGTTCACCTATGTCTTCATCGACGGCGCCTTCAGTCACGGCGTCTGCAAGCGCGCCGGGCCGGACGATTACCGTATCCAGTCGCTCTACGGCGGATACGAGACCCCCTATACGCCCGACGCGCGCGACCTGGCCGCGGCGCAGGCGGTGGTGGCGGCGCTGCCGTTCGAACCGCTGCTCTACGCCCGGATCGACATGGTGCGGCTGCCATCGGGCACGCTGGCAGTGATGGAAGCCGAGTTGATCGAACCCTATCTCTACCCCGAGCAGGCGGACAATCTGGGCGAATTGGTAGCGCGCGCCGTGCGCGCAAGGTTGCCGAGCGGAAGCTAGGGCCGTCCCCTATCGTTCCGGGCGCCCTCGTCCTTCAGCGGGACGCCCTACCCGCGCCATTCGCGCCGGTCTTCGGCCGCCTTGAGCACTTCATAGGCAAGCTGCAGCTTCTGGAACTCGGCTGCGGCTTCCTTGTCGCCTGGCTTGACGTCGGGGTGCACCGTCTTGGCCTTGTCGCGCCAGGCCTTCTTGATCGCCGTGAAATCGGCGTCGGCGTCCAGTTCGAGCACTTCCAGCGCGCGCATTTCGTCGGCGCTGCGCGAGCCGTCGCCGCTGCCGCTCCAGCCGTAATGCTGCGCCTCGGCATAGCCGGCATTCTCGCTGCGTTCGGCCGACGCGCGGGCTTCCTTCTCGGCCTTGTCGAGCCCTTCGAAATAGTCCCACTTGCGATTGTATTCGGCCGCATGCTTCTGGCAGAACATCCACCGCTCGGGGCTGTTNGGCGCCTTGGGCGCGGGGCATTCGCCGGGCTCTTCGCAGCCGTGCCGGTCGCACAGGCGCACGGTCGTCGCCTCGCGCGAGGAACCGTAGCCACGCCAGCGGGGGAAGCCCCAGTCGTTCGAACGGCGCGCCTTAGCCACGGGGCGAAAAAGTCGATTGTCGGGAAAACATCGCGGTTAATCTAGGCGCGCTGGCAAAAGGTGCAACCGCCGGGAACAGGTTTCAATACGAAATGTTGCATTGCAACGTTCGCTAAACCCTTTGGCCGTAGAGCGCCATGCATGAGACCTGANATGAGCAAACAGCTGACCTTCTCCGCCTGCGTCGCAGTCCTGACGATGGCGNCGTTCGCGATTGCCGCNGGCCATGGCGGGTTCGATGCCGGNCGCGGCGGGCAGATCAGCCCGGGCATNCCTTTCGCGAGCATCAGCGCCGCGCGCTGANNGTNGTCAATGCCCCATAGGGAAAGGGCCCCCGCCTGGCGGGAGCCCTCTGGTACGGTTCAACCGATAGTCACGGTCGCAGCGCGGCGGTTCTGCGCCCAAGCCGCTTCGTTCGAACCCAGCGCGACCGGGCGTTCCTTCCCGTAGCTTACGGTCCGGATCCGGTTGGCCGGAATACCGATCGAGACGAGATAGTTTTTCGCGGCATTGGCGCGGCGTTCGCCCAGCGCGAGGTTGTAGTCGCGCGTGCCGCGTTCGTCGCAATGCCCTTCGACGGTGAAGGTCACGCCCGAATACTGGTTGAAGTACTGCGCCTGGCGCTGCAGCTTCGCCTGGTCTTCGGCATCGATGTTGAAGCGGTCGGTATCGAAATAGACGACCGTGTTTTCCTGCCCGACGGCGTCGACGAAGTGCTGCTGCGAGCCAACCGTGGGNCCGNTCGGCGCAGGCGCNGGCGCGGGCGTGGCCGTCGGCGGCGGCGGCAGTTCCTCGGGCGCCTTCTTCTGGCACGCGGCAAGCGCAATGGTCGATGCGAGCATCAGGCCGGTAGCAATACGAGTATTCATAGGCTGTCCCCTTATAAACAGCGTGGTGAAGTCGTTTTCGTCGCCGAAAGGCGATCCTTGTTCCTAATCAATGCAGTCAGGGCAGGATCGGTCCCCAGGCCGGGTCCGAGGCATCGACCGGCGTCGGCAGGCGGCGCAGGTTCTCACCCGTCAGGTCGACCTGCCACAGGCCGGTCTTGCCGCTGTTGCGTTCGGTGCGGAAGAACTGGAGGATGCGGCCGTTGGGTGCCCAGGTGGGCGCTTCGTCCTGCCAGCCATTGGTCAGCGTGCGCATGTTGCGGCCGTTGGGGCTCATCACCGCGACATTGAAGTCGCCGGCAATATGCGTGAACGCGATCTGATCGCCGCGCGGGCTCCATTCGGGCGTCGCTGCNCGGCCACCGAANAAGGACAATCGGCGCTGGCCGGTGCCATCGGCGTTCATGATGTAGATCTGCTGGCTGCCCGAACGGTCGCTCTCGAACACGATCTGGCTGCCATCGGGCGAATAGGATCCGCCGATGTCGATACCGGGNGTATCGGTCAGCCGGATGCTTTCGCCGCCGCTGGCGGATACGCGGTAGATATCGGTGTTGCCGCCCACGGCCATCGAATAGAGAATCCAGCGCCCGTCGGGGCTCCAGCGNGGCGCAAAGGTCGGATTGCTGCTCTGGCTGATCAGCGTCTGCCGGCCGGTACCGATGTCGTAGACATAGATGCGCGGATTGCCGTCGACATAGCTGAGGTAGACCAGCTGCTTGTAATCGGGTGAATAGCGCGGCGTCAGCGCGGTCGACCGCCCCGTGGTGATGAACCGGTGATTGGCCCCGTCGCTGTCCATGANCGCGAGCCGCTTGGTCCGGTTATCCTTGGGCCCGGTTTCGGCGATATAGGCGATCCGGCTATCGAAGAACGGGCTTTCNCCGGTCAGCCGCGAATAGACGATATCGGCGCATTTGTGCGCGGCNCGGCGCCAGTCCGCCGGCGGCACGACCCAGCCCTCGCGGACCAGTTCCTGCTGCAGCGCCATGTCGTAGAGGTAGCAGCCGACCGTCAGCCGGTCGTCGCTGCGCGCGCGGACATANCCNTGAACGAGCATTTCGGCGCCGCGGTTCGACCANGTCGGCCAGTTGGGTGCAGTGATCTCGCCAAAGCTGGGCTGCGGCAATGCGTCGGGGCCGGTCGGCTTGAACAGGCCGTTGTTGCGCAGGTCGGCCGTGATGACCCGGGCAAGTTCCTTGCCCAGCGCGGCAGTGCCCGAGGAGTTGGCCGGTGTGGCGACATCGCGGTCGGTGGCGAAGCCGGGGATGGCGATCCCGAGATCGTCGAGATTGCCGTCGAAACTCACGGTCCCCGAAAGGCCTTCGCCTTCGTCGATCGTCTCGACCTCGCCCCCTTCGGGCACGGGCTGCCCCAAATCCTGGTTCTGGGCCGCGAGCGGCGAGGCGATCATGAGCGCGAGGACGAACAGGGCGGGTTGCTTCATCGGGACAGGTTCCAATCGAAATCGACGGTTACGGTCTTCCACGCCTCGTAATATTCGGGCGGGAGGTCGAAGGGGGCGGCGAGTTGGACCGCCCTGATAGCATTTTCGGCATGCCGCGGCGCCTGCGCGCGGTTGGCTTCGGTCTCGCCGCGCTGGCCGACGAGGCTGGGCGCACCCGCCAGCGTTCCATCGGGATTGAGCCGGAAACGGATTTTCGAAACCAGCTTTTCGCGGTCCGCGCCATCGACGGGCCGCCAGTGCGGTCGCAATTGCCGCGCCACGGCTTGGAACAGCGAAGCCTTGGCGCTCGCGCCGATCTGCGACGCGGGCACCCGCGTTTCATTGGTGCGCGTGCTGTCGCCAGAACCTTCGAGGAAATTGTCGCCGAGGCGCGAGCCCCCGCTGCGCTGACTGGCTTGCGGCTGGCTTTGCGTGCGTGGCGAATCGGGCCGCGTCGCTGGGCGGGGTTCGGGCCGCGCCTGGGGACGCGCAGCCGGTTGCGCGGCCTGCGTGCGCGCGGGCGGAACCGGCCGTTCGACCTGCGGCGGGACCGGCAG